>MDTG01403669.1_pt1 | contig 15571 bp, 4 predicted proteins | sample 811421 | NCBI WGS metagenome assembly MDTG01 (sample SAMN05326645, study PRJNA326480) | marine metagenome | isolation source: seawater | place: Pacific Ocean: South East | collected 2011
CCAAGCTGAATCCTCCGGCACCCAGAGCAGCTCCGCTGGAGAGCGATCAAAGCCATTAGTGATCCAGCAGAGCGGTGGCGTCATTGCCGAATCCGAAGAATCGGTGATGCTATGATAGCCAAACATATTCCCATAGAAATCTTCCCGGCCGGTGCCTTTCACCCAGTTGATCCTGTTCTTAGGGTTCCAGTGCCCTTCCTGGTCAGTCACGATGAAGCTCCCGTCCGGATTGAGGCACACCCCGTTGGCCGCGCGGAAACCCGTCGCGAGGATATCAGTCCTGCTTCCGTCCTTGCTCACCCGCAGGAGGGTTCCGTGATGGGGAACAACTGCCGGCAAGGCATGTCGCGCTGACTTGGCGTAGTAGAAGTTGCCTTCCTTGTCGGTCTGGAGACCCATTGCAAACTCGTGGAAATGCTCGGTCACCTGGTGATCGTTGTTGAAGACCTCCACGTAGTCCGCCTCCCGGTCTCCATCCTGGTCGTGCAGAAGGGCGATCATGTCACGGCAGCCGACATAGATCTTTCCATCAACGATCCGCAATCCAAGTGGCTGAAAAAGGCCCGAGGCCACCCGCTGCCACTGCAGAACTCCCTCACTCTGGTCGAGGCCATCCACGATCCAGACATCCCCGTTCCAAGTGCACACCGCTGCACTTTGGCCACCCTCAAAGTAATCGAAGCCCGAGGTTCTCATCCACGACTGCCACGGGTTTTCTGCCGGCGGAGGAGTGGTCAGGACGTCTACTGCGAAGGGACCGTCCTCCAGCCCGGGCACGATCCTAGTTACCAGCCGTCCCTGGTAGCGGGGCCGGGGCTTGCGGCCAAAGAGGCCACCATCCGTCGGGTGGGCTTCCGTCACCGACACCTCTTCCCCGATCACCACCCGGTAAATTTCCGGGCCTGCAGCTGCAGGGAACTCGTGTTCCGTTTCCCCGTCTAGGCGCATCCGTAACGCCTCATCCCCGGGACCAACCCGCATCACCCGTACGAAAGCCTCCTCCGCAGCATCCCACTGCGGGACTTCCTCGATCAGCCGCTCTCCCACAGTATACTCAATTACTGCCTCTCCCCCGGAGTATTGCAGGCCCCGGAACTTAACCCATTCCCCTGGAAGACGCCCGTAGGGTCTGTCGTCACGCCCCCTGATCCGCAGGTCCTCGTAATCCCCTTCCCCCGGATTGGCCCACATCGGCTCATTGGGGAAGACAAACTTCTTGTCGCCAACAATACTGGTGTGCGTCCCATGCGACCCGTCGAAGGCGATGCCTCTCCAGTCCACGAACCTGTCTCCAGTCCATGCGGCTGCCAACCGCATCGTGTCATGGTCATAGAGCATCCACGCCTTGCCTTCGACCACTCCACCGGGCCCATCATCCACTCGCACGGTAATTCCCTTCTGCGCGATGTTCCCTTCTTCAACCTGCATGGTCCAGAACAGGACATTTCCATAATCCTGCAGGACGTACTGCCGTCCCTTCCGGGGTTCCTGTCGCTCCTGCACCGTGCTCATCCCACGAGGGAGCAGGGCAAGGTAGTCGTCGTCGACCTGCGATAACTGATCCTCGTTCCGGTCCTTGAGGAACGCCTCCCGCAGATAATGGATTACGTCATACTTCTGCGCCGTGGTGTACTGAGGCTGTGGCACCATCAGGCCGTAGCCCCGCTCGAGGGTCTGAAACATGCGGAACGGGTCATTCCCATTCCTGAACTTGCCCGCATGAAAACGTAGCGCTGTCGGCAGGGAACCTTCCTTGTCAACCGTTCCATGGCAGGTAACGCAGAGCTGGCCGTAGACCTGCTTTCCCCGTTCCAGGCTTTCATCATTCCAGCTCCCAACGAGGACCGCATGGTCGGACGTCTCGAGTGGCTGCACCAACGCCCGGCGCAAATTGAATCCGGCCGCGGCCTGCAGTTTTACCTTCGTCCCGTAACCGGGCACCCTCCCATACTTGACCTCTACCAAACGCCTTGGCACCGCTTCTTCTTCAGGTGTCGTATCGTTCCCGGGCTTCCAGTTGTAATCCGGGGTATTCACCGTGTCCTCCTTGCCCGTCGAGAGGGCCTTGACCTCCGACAGCCTGAGAGCCCGCCTCCACCAGCGGACGTTGGAAATTACACCGTCCCATCGACCACCAAAGTCATCCGCACCAGCACCGATTTTGAAAACGTGGCCATCAACGTCCAGCTTGGAAAAGTCTCGTTTCCCAGCCTCCATCTTACCGTCCACGAACAGGCGGGCGGTCGTGCCGTCCATCTGTAGAATTGCCACGTGGTCTTTTCCGTCGTTGACCCGGGTCTTCCCTTCCATGTCCCCCAGCCACCCGATGTCGTAGGTGAGCCTCCCATCACGCAGAAAAAGCATCTTTCCTCCTGCTTCCCAACTGCCGGCCTGCGAGGCCTTGGCCACCAGAGGCCCATTCCCTTTGGTCCGGAAGGTCACCATAACCGTGAAGTCACGATCAAAGCGAAATATCTTCCCGGAGTTCGCCGGGCTCGCGACCACCACGCCACGCACTGGGCCTGCACCGGCCGGGACTGATCCCTTCAGGTTTTCCCCCGGATTGACCATTTTTCCCTCGTGCCATACCCGCACTCGCGCACCCTGTCCCAGGGCGTGCTCATAGGCTACCTCCACCCGGCGCTGGTCTCCGGCCGGCAACTCGATTTCATGATTACCAAAGACAACCAGACGAGGCTTCGCAGCCTCTCCGGCATCATAGTTCAGCAGGACTCGAAAATTCGAGTAGTCCATCTTTGAGATGAGATCACAGGGGCCGGACGCCTTCTCAAACAGGGTCTCCAATGTCCCCTCAAGGGGTACCGAGGTCGGCGTGGCTGGCTGCTGGGCCAACAAAGGAAGCCATCCCCCGAGTAAGGCCAGGACAGGGAAAGACACAAGCGGTGAGGAAAGTCGGTTCACTGATTGACGAACAGTTGTTCCCCGCCCCTTAGCCGAGATCATCGCAAGCGCCAAAAAGAAATTCGTTTTCCTCTTTCGCGGCCTGACTACTCTCATGCACCCGGGCATCAACGCTACCCCATTTGTGCGGGGGAAAAGTCGGCCCTGAGCCCGTCCCAAATGCTTGACGGAGCTGACCCCTTGGACGATAGCGTCGTCCGAAGACATGACACCCGAAGATTCAGGCGAGCGACAGCTCCAACGCGAGATTGGGTCCACCAAGCGTGCGGATCGCTTCTACGATCGCCAGATGCTGGATTCCCTGAATGAGACGATGATCAATCTCATTCGTCAGCAGGAAATGTTCTTCATGGCGACTGCCGACGCCTCGGGGAATTGCGACTGCTCGCCCAGGTTCGGAGAGCCTGGATTCGTTCACGTGATCGATCCAACCACTCTTGCCTATCCGGACTACCGCGGGAACGGGGTTTTCGCCAGCCTCGGAAACATCATGGAAAACCCACACATCGGAATGGTGTTTCTGGACTTCTTCAACTCAACGGTGGGCCTCCACGTCAACGGGGAGGCAAAAATTTTTCCGAACGGGGATGTCCCTCCGGGCATCGCCCCACCCCTTCTGCAAATAGCAGCTGAAGACAGTCGCCTGATCGAGAGATGGGTCGTCATCACCGTGGAGGAAGCTTACATCCACTGCTCAAAGCACGTACCGCGTCTCCAGAAAATGCAGAAGAAGATCGACTGGGGCACGGACGATACCGTCGCCAAGTCTGACAACTATTTTGTCGGCCAAGGGGAGACTCAGTGAACCGGGAGTGCGCAACTACTCCGTATGCGGCAGCCTCCGGTTACCCTGCAGTCCGACCTGCGACCGGCAACGCGGCATCATGCCGGCCCGGCCTCCGCTAGCCCATCGAGCCCGCCAGCTTCGCCCTCGCTTGCCAGCTGGCGGATTTCCTTCTGGCTCAAGCGGACCTCCCTGACCAGACCCCGGACGACGCAAAATACCTTGAAACTGGATGGCCCGTAACGAGCTGGTAGAAACAGATCCCGGGGCCCTGATTCAGATTTGACCGCAGGGGCCTGGTTAACGAAGTTGCACCGTCAGCGAACGCTTGGAACCTGCCAGCCACTTCCACCCTTCCTTCATGAAATTCAGGAATTTTACCCAACTCGCAGCAGCGGTTTTTTTTCTCCCCAGCTCCCCGCTCCAAGCCGGGCGATATGGACCACAGATCTTCGACTATCCGGACGGATCCAGTAATTTGGGTGATGGCACAACTCTCGCCAGCAGCGATGGCACGGCTGCGGTGGAAGGTGGAACGCTCACCCTGACCGGTGAAGGAGTATCTGGAACCCATGCCTCCTTCCGAATCCCGGCTCTCGCAGCCTCAGCCGAAGGCTGGACTGCGACCTTCGAGTTTACCCTCACAAGCCAACGCGACCGCAACCCGGGCGAGGGCTTCTCCTTCTGCTACGGTGCCATCCCCGCCTTCGAAGACGCCGAGGGAGACCCGACCGCCCCTGAGGCACATGGTCTGGCCGAGGAAGGGTGGGGGGCGAACACGGCGCATCTTGCATTCGAGTTTGATACGCGGGACGATGGGGAACAGGAAAGCGGTTTCAATATCTCGCGCAACGGGGTGGATCTTGCCTTCGAAAACCGTCCCATCCTTTCCGATGGTCGAACTGCAGGATCTGTCTGGCTCTCGTGGCACCCCGCCAGCGGGGCAAGCATGAGCGTGGATCTCGGGCAAGGACTCCTTCCCGTTTTTACAAATGTTCCCACTCCCGGTTTCGATGGTGAAGACACCCACCTTTTCGTCTTCAGCGCCCGGACGGGCCAGGACGGAGCGACCCAGGGACTCGAAATTGACAACGTGCAGATCACCACCATTCCCCCGGGTCTAGTTATTCTTCCCGAACCCGTCATCTCCGAGTTCATGGCCGAGAACCAGGAAACTCTCGAGGACGGCTTCTGCCGAAGCTCGGACTGGCTGGAGCTCTTCAATTCCACCGCGGAAACCATCAACTTCGAGGGCTGGCATCTTACTGACGACCCGGCAGAGCTGGCAAGGTGGCAGCTCCCGGACCTTACCCTCCGAAGCAACGAACGCATCATCATCTTCGCCTCCAACCGCGACCAGACCGCCGGCGAACTACACACCAATTTTCGTTTGAACAGGGACGGGGGCTACCTCGCCCTCGTTAAACCAGATGGAACGACCATTGCGCACTCCTACCTTTACCCACCCCAGGCAGCCGACATCTCCTACGGACTGCTGATGCCAGGACAGACAATGGGTGCCTTCCGCAACCCAACCCCCGGAGCGCCGAATAACGGGCCCCAGGGTGAGTTCCTTCTCGAAAAGGTGGTCTTTTCTCATGAAAGCCAGGTCATCACCGGGGAGCTCCAGCTTGAGCTCCGCAGCTCCCTGCCCGAGGCCACGATCCGATACACCACCGACGCCACCTCCCCGAATCGATCCTGGCGAACCTACAACGGGCCGATCCCGGTCAGCAGAACCACCCGCGTAACGGCCCGCCTCGAGCAGGCAGGCAAGGAGCCGGGCCCCCTGCGGGATCGCACCTTTGTCCTGCTGGATGACAGCATGAGAAACGTTCGTTCCAATCTTCCCTTGATCATCGTCGACTCCTTCGGACGCCGGATCGATAACGAATCTTCGGCTAATTCTCAGAACCCCCTGCGGCCCGTGCACGGCATCTTTATAGATGTCGACCCCGTCACCGGGGTCGCCCGGCCAACCGATCTCCCTGACTTCGAGGGCCGCGGAGGCATGCGCGTGCGGGGGCAAACCTCATCCGGTTTCCCCAAGAAACAGTATTCCTTCGAAACCTGGGACAGCGAGGGTAACGACAAGGACGTCAGCATTTTCGGATACCCGGCGGAATCGGACTGGATCATCCATGCTCCCTACTCCGACAAGTCCCTGATGCGGAACAAGATCGTCTACGAGACGAGCCGGGAAATGGGCTATCCCGCCAGCCGGACACGGTTTGTGGAGCTGTATTATAACGCCAACGGAGACGACGTCTCCACGGCCGATTATCGCGGCGTCTACGTTTTCATGGAAAAGATCAAACGCGGGGACGACCGTCTGAAAATCAAGAAACTGGAAAACTGCGACAACGAACGCCCGGAAGTCAGCGGCGGATACATCTTCAAGAAAGACAAGGGACAGTCAGTAGACGTTACCTTCAACAGCGTCCGCGAGGGGCACATCTTCTCCTTCGTTGAACCCGACCAGCCTACCACGCAACAACGATCATGGCTCGACACTCATATCGACCAGTTTGAAAATAACCTGCACTCTTCCCGCTTCCTTAATCCCACCCGCGGATATGCGAGCTTCATTGACGTCCAATCCTTCATCGACACGCACCTCTGGGTGGAGGTCTACAAGAATATTGATGGCTACCGCCTCAGCAGCTACTTCCACAAGGATCGCGGCCGGAAGATCGTGGCCTCACCGGTCTGGGACTACAACCTCTCCCTCGGGAATGCCGACTACCTGCAGGGCGAATTTCCCAACGGCTGGTATTACAGCCAGGTCGGGGCCGGTGGTTATCCATGGTATGGCCGCCTCTTCCTTGATCCGGAATTTGTGATCCGTTACTGGGACCGGTGGTTCGAACTCCGGAAGGGGATCTTCGCGACGGATTCCATGATGGCCCGAATCGACGCCCACTCCGCCCTCCTGAGCGGACCGGCGCGCCGCAATTTCACGAAGTGGCGGGTCCTCGGTAGCGACCTCTGGCCCAATGCCGACTCGTGGACCCCTCCCGCGCCCTACCCCGGAAGCGACCGCAACCTCGCCGGATCCAGCCGCCGGCGTTCCTATGGCGACGAAGTCGACTGGATGAAGGGATGGCTGAGCGCTCGTCTGGACTGGATCGACAGCCAGCACGACAAGCCGCCATCCTTCGATCGAGACGGTGGCGCGGTGGAAGGCGGCTCTCAGCTCATTATCACCAATCTCAATGCCGGAGGAGGCCAGATCTACTACACCACCGATGGGAGCGATCCCCGACTTGCGGCCAACCGGCACTTGACTACCGTCCTCCGGGCCGGATCCGAGTGTCACTACCACCTGCCCACCAATGAGGTGCCGGGCTGGAACACCGTCGAGGGCCCCGCCACACTTGGGAACTGGGATAACGGGGTAGCCGGTCTCGGCTTCGAGGTGGCTCCCGGCCCCTACGCAACCCTGATCAACACCCAGCTACCGATGGGGACCACGAGCGCTTACGCCCGCTTTACCTTCGAACTGGTGGAGCAGTCCACCCTCGATGCGCTGACCGCCGTCAACCTGCGCCTCCAGTATGACGATGGTTTCGTTGCATATCTTAACGGCGTCCAGGTCGCCAGTGCTAACGCTCCAGCCCTCCCGGCCTGGAACTCTTTGGCCACAGCGCAGCGTTCGACCGCAACAGGAGCCAATCTGGACACCTTCAGTATCACCCCTTTCAAGAATCAGCTCCGAGTTGGAACCAACGTGCTGGCCATCCAGGTATTCAGTAGCGGCAACACCAGCAAGGCCTTGCTGTGCAGCCCCGAGCTTGTTGCAACCAGTTCCGACGACGCGCCCTCCGTGCGAGCACGACTCTATGATGGTCCTCTTACCATTGATCAATCCCAGGTCGTCCGGGCCCGGGTGAAAAAGACCGGGGGCTGGTCCCCCATCCGGAGCGAAGCCTTTCTCGTTGGGGGAGCTCCAGCCGGCCCCGGAGACCTCGCCGTTACTGAGCTCAACTACCGACCCTCCCCGGCAATCCTCGAAGCGAATCGCGGATACGACCAGCGTAGCGACTTTGAATACCTCGAGGTCATGAACATCTCAGACACTGCTATTGACCTTACCGGGGTATCCTTCACTGATGGCATCGAGTTTGAATTCGATCTTGGGAGCATTCGCTACCTCGCACCCCGGGAACGCGTCCTGATCGTGGCCAACCGGGATGCCTTCGAGCTGCGCTACGCTAACCTCACCTCCAGAGTCAGGGTGGCCGGTGAATACCGCCAGAATCTCAGTAACGATGGAGAAACCATCACCCTCAGCGCCGCGGACGGATCCGTAATCCGGAGCTTCACCTATAACGACAAGAACCCTTGGTCCGAACTGGCCGACGGAGACGGGTTCTCCCTCGTCCTGCGTAATCCCCTCCGTAACCCCGACCACTCGAATCCCCTCAACTGGCGCGCCAGCGCGATTTCCGGCGGCGCCCCGGGCGGTGACGACAGCAGCGAGTTCAGGGCGGGGAGCGATGACTTCCTTCAATATGCTATTGCAGCGCCCGGCTCCGTTGCCCGCCTTCCGGACATGGAGATTCGGGCGTCTTCGCCTGGGACACACCAGGGCGGAGGAGACTTCCTGGCCTTCAGTTACACGCGCAACCGACTCGCCGATGATGTCGAATACACCGTGCAACAAAGTAGCAACCTGCGCGACTGGTTTCCAGGCACGACCGATACTCTGGATCTTATCCAGCGAATAGAAAATGCCGATGGCACAGACACCCTCAGCTTCCGGGTCAGGCAGGAGGTGAGAAATACACCCCAACTTTATCTCCGTCTCGCAGTCGAGAGGAGGTAACTCTGCGGCGTTCTCGACCTCGGCAGGGAAACGGGGGGCATGACCTTCTGTTGTCCGGCTTCCCCAAATCCTCCGGAGGATCGAGCGTCCACGTCCGGATAGAATAATCCCGGGCCGTCCTCCCCTGATAGACTGTTTTCTCATGATGGATCCGAGCAGGTCTGGCGCACAACGCCCCGGCCTTCGGAGGGGACCATCGCGGATCTCCCCGTAAACCCCCTTCCCTGCTGGCACAGGACCCGCTGCACGTTGAACACTCAACCACCCGGGTTCATACCCTTTCGGCCGCCACGAGCTAAACTGGCAGTCATGCCTGCGCGCCATGCCAACCGGACAGGAGCGCATGAGCTCGCTCTACTTTCCATCCCGGAAGCAATCGAGGCGAGCCCCCACCCTCACATAGAGGCTATTATTGGCGACCGCCGGAGTGGCATCGACCCAGGTCACCTCCTCTCCAGGCCTCAAATCGGAGATCGCAAGCACCATGGCTTCCTCTCCGATCGCAAGGGCATAGGCTTCCCCGTCGCGCGAAAGGCACAGAAGCTTTCCCCCGATCAGGAGGGGAGAGGCATAGAAGTTGGCGGGGAATTTCTTTTGCCACCGTGGCTTGCCCGTCATTACGTCCACCGCCTGCAGCACGCCCCGGTCCGCCATCACAAAGAGCGTCGTGCCGTCTGAAACCGGAGTCGGCACGTAGGGAGCGAAGCTCTCAAGCTGCCACACCACCCCGGCCCCTTCCCCCTTAATGTCACCGGGTCTCACTGCCATGAATACATTGTTGCCACCCTCCCGCTTGCAGCCAACGGCAATCAGGGATTCCTCCTTCCCGCTCCCTGCCAGGATGTCCACGGGAGATACGATGCAGCGCTCATCAAAAACCCCCGGCAATGACCACAATTCCTTCCCGTCCTTCACGTCCAAACCACGCACCCCGATGCTGGTGCTGCTCACCACGACCTCATACTGCGGAACTCCACGACCATGCCGCCGGCGAACCAGCGGAGTCATGTAGGTTGTCTTGGGACTGTGCTGAGCGTAGTTCTTTTTCCAGACGACCCTGCCGCTATCCGCATCAAGGGAAACGACAAACCCCCCAAGCTGGTGCAAGTGCGCCAGAATGACGTGGCCATTGTGGATGACAGGCACGACGTTCAGTCCGTGGGCCCCCTTGAATTGGCCGATCTCGTAGCTCCACCGCTTCTCGCCTCCATGCGTCAGGGCCGAAAGCACCGCCACCTTGCGGGCGGAATCGTACCAGCTGAAGACCACCAGGTTTTGCGCTACCGCTGGCGTGGCGGCCGCAGTGTTGTTCATCTTGTGGGTCCGGTAGGGGCCCACCGAGACGGTCCTGCTCCAGAGCGACCTGCCGTCCCTGGCGTGAAGGCAGTGCAGGTGGACCAGCCCGCGGGAACGATTCTCAGATGTTACGAAAACCCTCTCTCCCCACACTACTGGCGAGCTGCTTCCCGGCCCCGGCAGGGGCGCTGACCACACGCGGCTCGCTTCATCTAATTGCGAGGGTATGACTTGGTCAGCATCCACTCCGGAGCCCTCTGGCCCCCGGAACCGGGGCCAGGCCCCCTTTTCCGCGGCAGCGCCCTCCACCAGAAAAACGACCACCAGGGTCAGGGATACTATCCTTCTCATCGTGCCACAGTCCAGGCGCTTCTAGGACCCCGGACGACTCAAAACCTCTCTTATTAGCAGCTCTGGGTCAATCGCCACCATGTCCGGGAGGGGCCGCAGCATCATTTGACAGACTTGCATGGCAAGGCATGTTATCTTTCTTCTTGTTAAACCCCTCGTTGCCGCCGCGCGGGATCACCGACCGGCGGCCTGCCTCCTATTTACCGGTTATGGAAATCCCCATCCGCAAAACCCATTTAGCGAAGGGGCTCCTCAGCAGCCTTTTCATTTTCGCCACCGCCCTCCTCACCCAAGGCGCCCCCATTATTTCCGAGATCATGGCCGACAACGAGTCGGGCCTCCGCGATCAGGACGGAGACTGGGAGGACTGGCTTGAAATCTACAACCCCGGCCCCGACCCCGTCGACCTCGGGGGCTATTTCCTGACCGATACCCCGGAGAACCTGCCCAAATGGCGTATTCCCGATGAGACTGTCCTCGATCAGGGACAGTTCCTCCTCGTCTTTGCCTCCGGAAAGGATCGGGCGGTAGCAGGTGAGCAACTCCACACCAGTTTCCGACTTGATAACAACGGTGAGTATCTCGCCCTCGTGGGCCGGGATGGCTCCGAAATCATCGATGACTTCAACCCAGAGTTTCCAGTCCAGTTCAACGACGCCTCCTATGGAATTGAGCAGGAAGCCATCACCGGAGAGGACATCCTCGTCGAACTGGACGGCGCCTGCAGCTATCACGTCGCCAGCGACAATAACCTTGGGGTCAACTGGACCCGGATCGACTTCGATGATAGCCTGTGGACTGCGGGCTTTCTTGGAGCGGGATACGACCGGGGACAGGGCTACTCCGAACTGATCAAATCCGACCTTGAACAGCTTGCCTTCAATCGGAGCAGCTCGGTCTACGTCAGGATTCCCTTCCATCTTGAGCGTAAGGACAACATCATTGCGCTCAATCTTGACATCCAATACGACGACGGTGTCGTCGCTTACCTCAATGGATCGCGCGTCAGTTCGCTCAACACCCCGGCGGCCGTGGGCTTTGACTCGCTAGCCCTTGGGGATCGCCCGGACGCCGAGGCCCTCGACTTCCAGGCTGTTCCCCTCAACGGACAGCTCTTCCGCCTGCAGGAGGGGGAGAACGTCCTCTCCCTGCACCTCATGAATTCTGCGATCGATGATGATGATCTTCTCGTTCGCCCCCAGCTCAGCGTAATCCGCGTCACTGATCTCATCCTCGGCGAGGCCGCCTACTTCACCAATCCCTCTCCGGGTAGTCGCAACGGGATCTTCGAGCAGCTGCCCACCAGCGAGGTTATTTACTCCCACCGGAATCAGACCTTTACCGAGGACTTCGAAATCACGCTCACGAGCACCTTTCCAGACGAGGTGATTCGCTACACTACCGACCGCAGCGAGCCGACCGAGAGCTCCCCGGTCTACACCGGGCCCATTACGATCGACAGGTCCATCCAGGTCCGCGCCCGCGTCTTCGGGGAGAACAACGCTGCCGGCCCCATCAGGATGCGCAGCTTCCTGAAGCTCGATCCCAACGATGCCGCCCTTCTCCAGTTCAACTCCAACCTGCCCATCGTCATTCTGGAGACATGGGGCCGGGGAAATCCCGGGGGGAACGCCCAGCTGGATGGTTTCATGGCAATAATCGAGCCCGATCCCGAAACCGGACGTGCCCACATTCTCGGCGAGTTCGACACCGATACGCGAGTCGGTCTCAAGCGCCGGGGATCCTCCTCCTTCAACTGGCCCAAGTATTCCATGACGGTAGAGGCCCAGGATGAAGAGGGGCTCGACAAGGGGATCACTCCCATCGGCCTCCCCAGGGAATCCGACTGGGTCCTGAGCGGACGCTACCAGTTCGACCGCGCTCTCATGCGCAATGATCTTATGTATGAGCTGAGCCGGCAGACCGGGGAATACGCCACGCGCACCAAGTTCGTTGAAGTCATTAATAATGTCGGCGGAGGATCGCTCTCGTATGCCGGAGACTATTTCGGCGTCTATTCTCTGATGGAGAAGATCAAGCGGGATGACAGCCGCGTGCCGGTGGCGCGCCTCAATATCCGGGATGCCCGCGAGCCCGCCGTCTCCGGGGGATATGTTTTCAAAAAGGACCGCCTTGACCCCGGTGATAGTGGGTTCAATGTATCCGGACTTGGCCGCCTTGGGTGGGTCGAACCCAAGGAACAAGAGGTCTCTCGCAGACAATCTTCCTGGCTTATCAGCTGGATGAACGAGGTGAACGCCGCGATCACCGGCCCGGCCGGGATCAACCCTTCAACCGGTCGCCACTTCACTGAATACATCGACCAGCATTCCTGGTTGCGCCATCACTGGTTGAACACCCTTGCGATGAACGTCGACGGCTTCCGCCTCAGTGGATACTACTACAAGCACAGGAGCGATACCAACGGTGGCAAGCTGGGAGCTGGACCGATCTGGGATTTTGACCGCACCATGGGCTCGACCGACGGGCGGGACGACAACCCCTCCCGATGGGATGGCACCGGTGATTCCAGCCGGACGTGGAGTGACAGTCGCTACATCTGGTGGGGGCAGGTCCTCGAATTTCCAGATTTCCGGCAAGCCCACACCGACCTCTGGCAGGATCTTCGCGAGGATGTCTTCTCTACTGCCAATATCGAATCGGTGATCAACGGCTTTGCCCGCCAGATCGACGGACGCGACCCGCTCGGGGCCAATGATCCACAACTCGGGCGCAGTCCGGCCGCCCGCAACTTCAACAAGTGGGGACAGGCCAACCATCGCAACGAGGTCCGCGTCCTCAAGAACTGGTTGCGCACCCGGGTCGGGTGGATCGACCGGCAGTATACCGCCAAGCCCCGCTTCAGTTCAAACGCACCTAATCTGCCTCCGGGCATCGTGAATGTCGGGGACGGGTTTTCCTTTCAGGGCAGTGGTACGATTTTCTACACCACCGATGGTTCGGATCCCCGGGCTACTGGCGGCGACCCCTCCCCCGAGGCTCTCTCCGCCACGGCCGGCGAGCCCGTCGAGATCACGGGAACGACCACCATCACCGCGCGCGCCCGGGCCGGGACAGGACTGACCGCCTGGAGTGGACCAGTAACCGGAAACTTCCTGGTTGGACCCATCGCGGACGCTTCCAGCCTGATCCTGACCGAAGTTCACTATGCTCCCCTGCCCCCCAGTAGCCCTGCAGAACTGGCTGCTGCCAACGACGCTTCCGACCTCGAGTTCGTCGAGATGAAGAACATCAGCGCCGAGACGATCAACCTTGTAGGAGTGCGCTTCGCCGAGGGTATCGAATTCGACTTCACGCATTCAGACCTTACCTCTCTCGGACCTGGTGAATTTGTTCTCGTAGTCCGCAACAAGGCCGCCTTCGAGGCCCGCTATGGCACGGATCACAGCGACCAGATCGCCGGAGAGTATGCCCCCACCCGCCTCGAGAACGCGGGTGAGCGCCTCCGTCTCATCAATGGCGTCGGAGAAATCATCGCCGACTTCCGCTTCAGCGATAATGAACCATGGCCCGAGCCCCCCGGCCGGACCGGAGTCAGCCTGGTCCTGCAGGAATCAGCCCTTCCTGAACCTGATTACGAGGCAGTCGGAAACTGGGCCAGCAGCGCGCTCATCGGAGGAACCCCCAACGCCGACGAGTCCACCAGCGGGTTCACCGGCAATCCAACTGCCGACAACGACGGGGATGGATACCCCTGCCTGATCGAATACGTTCTGGGGACCAGCGATGAAAACCCGAACGATACGGCCGGTCGAATTTCTACCGAAGTAAGGAGTATGGAAGTAGGTGAGCTGACTCAGAACTATCTGACGCTGAGCTTTCGTCGGATCAATGAACCGGGGAACGTGCGCCTCGTTCCACAATACAGCGTCAACCTCGAGCAATGGTTCGAGGGTGATGAGTTCGTCCCCCTTGTGTCCGAGGAAGACCAGGGCGACGGAACCTCGCTGGTCACCCACCGGGCCTTCCTCCCGCAGCAGGAGGATCGTCCCCTGCTTTTCATGCGCCTTCGCGCTGAGGTCATCAGCGAGTGACGCCCGGACAAGCATGACGCTGCCACGCCTTCGCACACTTTACCTTCTCTTCAGACGCCCCCTGTATTCCGGGCGCCCACGCCATGAGTCAAAATAGGGACGATAGGCGTCAAGTTCCGTCCAGAACACCCTCGGGGGCTGGGGAGAGTCCACCCTGCCGGAGGGATAGTCCTTGCCCGCCACGCTTGCCTGAACAGTGGCGTCCCATTTGAGAAAGGCCTTACGGAGACGCTCTGCCACCTGCGGAAAGCTGAGACTCACATTATCTTCCTCCCCCGGATCTTCCCCGAGGTGATAGAGTTCAAAGCCTCCCTTTTCCACATTCTTCGCGTAGAGCTTGAACTCGTTGTCGACGAGGGCGCCCCGCGTCCCACTCCGGAACCCGATCGGCTTGCGCCGCACGGTCACCTCCCCCTTGAAGAGCGGGCAGAGGCTCTGGCCGTCCTGGGGCTGGAGCATGGACGCTGGCGGAAGCCCAACAACCTCCGCCAGGGTCGGAAAGATGTCCATCGTGGCAGCGGGAAAGGGAGTCGCCCTTGGATTGGCAATCCCCTTCGGCCATTCGATAACTCCCGGTACGCGCAGGCCACCCTCAAAAAGAGACCCCTTGTATCCCCGCAGACCACCTACGGTATCCGGTTTAAATCCCGGAAGGCCTCCATTGTCGCTGCAAAACCATACGAGGGTGTCCCCGGCGATTCCGATCTTACGTAAGCCCTCCCGCAGGGCTCCGAGGCTCCGATCCATGGCGACCAGTTCCGCGTAATGATGCCGCGACTTCTCATCGAGACTCGCAAAGAGCTGGAGATCCCTGTCCAGTCCCATCCAAGGGCTGTGAGGTGTCCCGAACCAGATCACCGAAAACGAGGGTTTTGCTGCCTGAGCCTGGGCCCCAATGAACTTGATCGCTTCCGCGACGATGATTTCGGACGAATCGCCCGAGAACTCCTCGAACTTTCCTTTCCTGCTCATGACCGGATCTCTGTCGAAGAAATTGGTGACCGAGATCCACTCGTCGAACCCAAACCCGCCCGGCCCATGGGTATCCTCCTTCAAGATGGGAACTCCCGGGCCGCGCAAGCCGTTGAGGTGCCATTTCCCAAAATGTCCAGTCGCGTAGCCAGCCTCGCGCAGGGCCACCGCCAGAGTCTTCTCCTGCTTCCGCAAGGCAAAACCGTGACTCTGAACCCCGGTTCGATTGTGCGTCCGCCCAGTAAGGACAGTTGCCCGCGTAGGGGAGCACACCGGCCCCCCGGCGTAAAACCTGTCAAAGCGCAATCCTCCCGCGGCCATCGCATCAAGGTTGGGAGTCTCGAGAACCGGGTGACCATAGTA
>MDTG01130732.1_pt1 | contig 15570 bp, 15 predicted proteins | sample 811421 | NCBI WGS metagenome assembly MDTG01 (sample SAMN05326645, study PRJNA326480) | marine metagenome | isolation source: seawater | place: Pacific Ocean: South East | collected 2011
CTGTTGGATATCGCATGCAATTTGTGACGTCGCTGTATTCGGGATAGGATACCAGTTGGTATTCAATTGAAAATATAGATGCCCATCTCCTCCACCAGTGTCGTCGCCCCCGATTCTGCCTAAATCCTCGGAGGCCCCATACCTCCGAGGACTACAGCATTATCCTGATCCTGTTTGGAGTTACAAAAATTTCAGAGTTCTAATCACTTGACAATATTTTTCCAGGTGAAGAATATCTTCTTTCACGAAGGTCATTGTGGTATTTGAGGCCCAAACTAGGGCCATTTTCTGAAATCCATTCGCTGAACAGCAATTTCCCGAGCGGCTCTTCTTCAGAAGCCATCAATCCTTGCATCAGGCCTTTTATTTCAGCCATTGTTATGACATCATCTCTCAGGAAAAAACCGAACACCCTGCCAGCTAACCAACCCACTAATGGGGGAACTGGGATTATCACTCTTCTAACTTCCATACTCCTTGCTATAGCCCCAACGAATTCTTTGTAACTGTAGGTCTCTGGGCCAGCAACATCCATTGTGAGATTCACATTCTTCAGGCCGGCCATTATCGCTGCATGAGCGACATCTTCGACGTGAACGGGCTGCACGGGGTAATTCCCCCGCCCGAATAATCCAAAGACAGGAAACCTTCTGATTAACCAAGCCATATTGTTGACCAGTACGTTTCTCCTTCCACCAAAAAGAAGAGTCGGTCTGATAATTGCATAGGAGTTTCCAGACTCCCTTAACGCACGCTCTGCCTCCACCTTGCCTTGGAAGTACGTCCATCCCGGGGCATCTTCGGGACGTGATACGCTGAAATGGACCACTCTGCCCACTTTCGCTTCCAATGCCGCATCAAATAATATTGAGCAGTTCCTCGCAGCCAGAGAATGATCGTAACCGTCTGATTTTTTGTTATACCTGACCCAATAGGTATTGTACAAAACCTCTGCACCACGTAGGGATTCTACGAGAGAGTCCGTATCCTCAAAATCAATAGGCATCACTTCGACTCGCCCATTAAATGGGTCATCTCTTCCAATTGCATTCGTCAGAGTTTTGACTCGTATTCCTTTATCCAGAAGCAACTTTGCAATCCATCTTCCTGAATAGCCGAATGCTCCGGTCACCACGTGGAAGCCATCGTCCATAGTTGGCCATGAGGGACCGTTGGAAAAAAGGCGCGGATTAAATTCAACGGCGTGAACAACGAGTTCCCTATGTTTTCCTTATTCGATGGATTCACAAGGGTCCTTAGGACCGTGGTTTCATGGTGGTTGATGATTCAGTTGAAGAACCAACTTCAGGGGTACAAAAAAAACGTGTACCGGAAAGGATCGTTAACGGCTTGCCAACCATGTACTGCTTCGAAACCTGCCCCTTCTGCTTCAAAGTGAAGGCGCTTTTGGGGTCGAGAGAGATCAAGTACTCGAAAGTAGAAGTAGATCCTACTTTCAAAACACAACTGAAGTGGTCCGATTGGGGAAAGGTGCCAATTTTTGTGGATGTAGACGGGACCCTGGTGAATGACTCAAATCATATTCTTCATTACATCGACTCAACCGGCGCCAACTCCTTCCCTAGGGTGGGAGAAGATCCCGAACAAGATCGTTGGATGGACTTCTCCAATCAGGTCCTCGGCAAATCGATAGTCGCAGTAATCTACACCTCCTACAGAACCTCAGTCCAAGCTCTTGATTACGTCACAAGGGTAGATAATTTCTCTTTCGGCAGCCGCCTCATAAACAAGTGGATTGGAGGCTTCGTAATGCGAATGGTAGGGAGGAGTAGGGCGAAGATGTTCGAATTGCCCCCTCGTGACAATCTCCAATACCAGTTAGATATCATGTCAGAAGGCATCCAAGGAAAATTCTTCGGAAAACAGGAGCCCAACGGCGCGGATTATGCAAATTTTGGCATATTACGTTCCATGCAAGGGCTGTATGGATTCGATATAGTGCAGAACCACCCGATAATATCGGGATGGTACAATGGCATGCAAGAACACTCCGGCGTCTGATTCGTGTTATGATCGCCAATCATTTAGATTGCCGTGGCAAAGGACCATGAATAATGTGGAAAAACACATCTATGAGAGGCTCGGAAAGGGGAACCATAAATGCGGAATCTTGGACACAGACTCGGCGCATCTGGAACAAAACTAGAGAACACTATACAAGGCTTGAATGAATCTTTGAAACTTGTCTCACACTCAAATTTCAGATATTGGGAATTCGATGTACGGGAATCGGCGGACGGTGTCCTATTCGTTTTTCATGATGACCATATACGCCTGAAGGGGAAATACATCGAGACACGCCTTTTGGGAATGAATGAAATCATTTTAGCAGGCGAGGAAATCCACATAAGCATTCCAACTCTTGACCAGGTAATATCTGAATTGGAACAAAGAGAAGAACCTGTGATGGTAGAAATAAAGGAACTAATATCAGACAAGTGCAGGGCCGAAATAATAGAATCAGTCGCGGGGAGAAAAAATTGGAAGCTGATGGCGACTCCCGAAAGATTCGAACGCTCGTATCCAGCCGATGGCCGTAATCGATGGAGAGAGATGGCCAATGCGAAAAACGTGAAACTGGTTAGAGTTGGAAGGCATAGAGTCCAATTATTCCGATTTTCAAATCATGCTCTTGGAAGACTATACTTGTACCCCAAATGGCTATTTGGCCTGTAGCGTGACCAAAAGTCGACCAGTCATCCCAACAAGAGCAAGCTGAGTTGCATAACTGATGATCCGAATAGTATACCGACGATCATGTGTCTGGGCCTTCTTTGGCTTATCGCTTGGGGTATCAATTCTTTACAACTTACCACGGTCATTATACCGCCTACGAAAGCGAGGGAAACCCCAACCATCAACGGGGTCAGAACAGACCCTAGAACCAACAGAGCGATCAAAGCGCCAATAGGTTCGGTAATGCCTGTGAGTATAGCAATGCCTGTCGCCTTCAGTTTCCCACCATTGCCGGCTTGAATAGGTGCTGCTACGGCTATTCCCTCGGGAATATTGTGAAGTGCTATTGCTATCATAAGAACAAATCCATATTGAGCAGATTCAAGCACAGCAACCCCCATAGCCAACCCCTCCGGGAAGTTATGTACGCCCAACGCGATAGCTGTCAATATGCCAGATTTGTACAGCTTTCTTTCGTCACTAATATCTTCCTCGTCTTTTCTGGACAGAAGGTAGCTCGCTAGGAAAACTGTGGATGCTCCTATCACGAAAGACGAAGATATTGGCAGATATCCGAACTCGTTGGCTTGTTCATACCACAGATCTACAATTGAGATCAGTAACATGACCCCTCCTGCCATGCCCAGCATGAAAGCCATCATTTCACGTGTGATCTCTCTTAGCACCATGACGATGATGCCGCCTATTCCTGTAGCCAATCCCGCACAAAGGGCGATCGTGAACGGAAATACCCATGATTCAGATTTCCCTTCTAGTCCCTCTATCTGTATGATAGGCCCTCCCTCATATTCCGATTCTAATGATATGAATTGAAGGACAATATCTGGTACCAATGATACGCTTTCTTGGTTTATGACGCTGAATTGGTCAGAAGGGAGATGATATTCCGGATATTTCCATCCGTAAAAACCGACAGTGGAGAAACCAGCAGAATTGAACGACTTATGATCGCTCCCTCCTCCTCCCTCATTTGTAAAAACGTCGGCCTCATATGCGTCCCATTCACTTTCGAAAACAATTTCTTTGGCTGTAACCAAACTTTTTGTCAGGCTCGGTTCAGTTGACTCAATACCTAGGGTGCCCAATCCGATCGAGGGATTCAAGTTTGTCGAGTCAAGATTTACGTAGAAATCCAACCCTGCCAAATCTGGTCCATTTTCCCTAATAAAAGCCTGACTCCCCAACAATCCAAGCTCCTCACCCCCCCAGCTAGAAAATTGGAAAGTCGGACCCACTTGTCGTTCAACGAGTTGACTCGCAATTTCGATCATTTGGGAAACACCAATTGCATTGTCGACAGCCCCTGGCCCAAGATATGTGGAATCGTGATGAGCACCAATCATGATATTTCGATCATCTCCGGGCACCTCGCCTGTAACTACCCGAATTGTCCTCAAGCCTGTCTTCACCGCTTCCCAATTGCCATCCAAAATAGCATATTTTGTACCATCTGTTGCAGCCTCATTCACATAATCGATGAATATCTCAGCAACACTTTCTGATACATGCAAGAATGGAATCAGTGAGTTAGAATATTGACCTCCATAGGCTTCCGGAAATGGGACATTGACATTATCCTCTTCGACAGTAACAGTGCGGAACGGCGGCTCTTCCACCCCTTCTTGAAAAATCATCAAAACCGCAGCATTGCCGTCAATAGCATCTTTGTAGATATCCGCCAATGTCCTGCTACCATCATATTGTACTACTATTGCACTGTCAGTCAAATCTCCTGATGATTCGAAGTCGTTGGCAGACCCGAATCCCAGGTCGAGTAATTGACTGTCATGCTTATGGTAGCCACCTGAATAACCTAAGAAGCTGAATGAATCTATGTGATTCAAATCTCCTGTTGATTCTATCTGAATCCTCCCAGTGCCTGCAGACCCATCAGGAAACCCCGGAATATTAGCAGCACCCTGTTCGATCTGGGCATGCATATGAGTCGGCTCCTCATCGTCATTAGGAGATTCCACCCAAGCCCCCATTATCTGATATTCTCGAATCTCAACATTTTGCAGCCCGACATCCTCAAATCTCTTGCTAATGTATTCCGCTGCCTGTAGCTCTGCTTCAGAACCTGACACTCTTGGCCCGAACGAAGTTAGATTCTCAACATCGCGAAGTATTGATTCATCATCGATATTGAACTTCGGATGACTATCCCCTAAAATCGAGCCAATAGCGAAGCTGGAAACCAATATTGCAGCACATAAAACACCCACAGCGTTCAATACAGCGTCTTTTGAGACCATGCCCACACTCACCGGGGAGTCACTATTATATCACTTTAGGCAAGCCTAAATTTTATTTCTCTCCTGCTTCCGGATGGCCTCATGGAACTAGGCGACGTGACTAACTGGGCGCAGGCAAACAAAGCAATCTCAATCTCAATCTTGTTGCTTCTCGGAGGGGGATTCTACCTCCTCATGTACGAACCAGATTACGATCCATGCGATGAAGGGAAGAACTGCCTGACAATCGCGTACCAAGTTCAGGAAGATTACCAAGTATGGGACAACAACCCTCAGCACCTAGCTGACAAAATGAGCAGTTTGATGGGAGATGATTGGGACGTTGAGATTTATCCAGTCAGTGATTCAGGACCATTGATCGAGGCCATAGATAAGGGCAATGCGGACATCGGTTTTGTCGACGGTGCAGCTGCATGGTTGGCCTGGGAAGTATACGATCTAGATGTTCTAGCCGCTGAGACGAAGGGCGATGGAAGGACATACTACAATGCTGCTGCATGGGTAAGGGCTGATTCCGATATAGCTGCAGCATATCTAGATGATGACCCCGATACCGATCCATTCGCCCTCATGGAGGGACAGAGGTCATGCCACACTGGCTGGTTGAAAAGCGCAGGCATGCTCATACCAATGGGATATCTGATTGGAAACGGATATGCCGAGGTCAAAGGCGATCCAAATGAAATTGATTCCTTGGAAGCCACAGTACATGGATTCTTCTCAGAGGATTCCAGCATTCCAAGGGGTAGTACCCCTTACTCGTCATACAAGGGCGCCATGAGGTGCATGATGGAGGGAGCAGGAGATGTCGCACTGATCAAGGATACAGTATACGACACATACTGCACCGGAGACGATGCCTACGACTGGTGCCTTGACCGGGATGAGGTAGTGATGCTAGAACCATTTGGCCAGGCACCCAGCCACCCAACCCTCTACAACCCCGATAACATGGACGCCGAGACCGTTGCACTTGTACAAGCAGCCCTTGGCGCGCTTAGTGATGACGAAGAAGGGAAAGAAATACTGTGGGACAACCTCTACACTGAAGATATGATACCCACCACAGCTGAAGAACATCTCGGCACATATGGAGCAGCGGTTTCAAACGTACCGGGCATACAAGCCTACTTTGGGTGAGGTACCTGATGAGGGGTTTGCTAGTCGCGTTGATTCTCGTTTTATCCACAGCATCAAGCGGCTGTATGTCTGAACCTGAACAAGGATTCCAATGGCCGGAACCCACCACGGGGGAATGTGACTTAGATCCATCTTACGGTTTGAATTGCGGCCTCTTTCTCGATGCTTTTGACACACCACATCAATCTCTTATCAACCCAGTGAGCGGAGAATTGTGGATAGTGTACCTCGGCGGCTACATCAAATCGTGGGACGGCAGTAATCTGGAATTAGTCGCAGACTTGAGCGAGGTAGTCAACAGGTGCCACATTGAACAAGGCCTCCTCGGTGTAGCCTTTGAGGAGGATTTTGATGTGAGCGGCAACATCCTCATTTCATATGTCGCTGAAGGATCATGTGAGGGCCCAAACCAATCGAATCTTACACTTGCAACCATCTCCATGAACAGCCAGGGGATGATTCAATCATCTTCAATTTCTATTTTGAAGGAGATTGAACAGCCGTACAGAAACCACAATGGCGGCTATCTTTTGCCACTCGGAGATAATAATTATCTGTGGGGTGTCGGCGACGGAGGCGGGAGTGATGACCCACATCAGAATGGGCAGAACAACTCGACACCCCTCGGATCCATCCTCCTGTTCGCTTACGACCAAGGCGAAGTTAGACCCGTAGTTGAAAATCAAACAGGGGATCAATATGTCCTCCACAGCGGATTGAGGAATCCTTGGAGGTTTGATATCGACAGCTATGACAGGTTATGGATAGCGGACGTCGGGCAGAATTGCTATGAAGAGGTGAATATGGTCCCACTAATGGAAAGCGCAAATTTTGGATGGTCAGAGAGAGAGGGGGAACACAGATTCTACCCGAATGGATTTACGAATGAGGATGGCACTTGCACCCCAGAACAAGAGGGGAGTCCAGCACCAAATGGATTGACTGATCCAATTGGATTTTACCCTCACGAAAACGGGAATTGCTCTATCACAGGGGGTTTCTGGATGGATTGGGGGCCGGAGAATCTACGAGACGGATACCTTTACGGGGATTTTTGTTCGGGGTCATTATGGGTCATGCGCGAAGAATCAGGAACGTGGTCCGAGGAGTATATTGGATCAAGTGGAGGAATGATAGTTGGTTTCGGAAAAACGACAGAGGGAGAACTTCTTGTCTTCCATTGGACAGGTGAAGTCGTAGTGATTGGATGAATCTATGGGAGATATTTCCTAATCTCATCAACTGACTTTTTATCCCTCTGAGGAATAATAGCTGGGTATCCTGCCTTCACGAATCCAATAATCTTCTCTTTTATCGGCGATATCCCAAGTGCCCTGTAGACGAAATCGGACCTCGTTATGCCTCCAGTAGACCATTGAGACCCAATACCCTGGTCCCAAAGTGAGAGGACAAGATTCTGAACCGAACATGCCGTTGCTGCGTAATCCTCCATCTCCCTGAAATCATCTTCAGGAGTGACAGTGGATGTAACCGCTATCAGAACAGGAGGGGACAAAATCTTCGAGATCGCTCTCTGGATCCCCTCTTTGACCTCAATTTCGTCCTTTCCTGCAGCCTTCAACGTAGCCAGTCTTTCGATTTCAGGAATCAATGAGTTTCGAGCTTCTTTACCTAGAACATAGAATTTCCACGGATGGGTATGTTTGTGACAAGGGGCGTGTCTAGCGGCCTCGAAGGCAACTTCGAGAGCCGCCATTTCAATGGGAGTTTCTTCAAATCTGTAGATTGTTCGCCTGGATATTATATTCTCGTGAACCCTGCTCATCACGCCACCTTTCAGAGTCGATCGAATTTTGCCGCAAGTACAAAGTCAGATTCAGTCAGACCATTGATTTTATGAGTCCAAATCTTTGCTACAACTCGTCCCCAAGAAACTTCGAAATCAGCATGATGCCCTTCTTGTTCGCAAATTGCACCTGCTGAATTTACGAACTCGAGAGCCGTCAAAAAGTTCGGAAATGCCCATACTCTTCTTAGATGATGTACATCTACTAATGACCACCCCTTGTCTATACCAGACATGAATTTCTGGCATTCTTCTTCCTCTAGCGGCGGAATGCCACCTTCACAGGGAATACAGCGCTTATTTGCAAGATCAGACAACAAAATCAGCCCCATACGTGTGAATCATCATGGCCATCAGCCTTCCTTTCCGCCTGTTCACTAACACTTGTCCGGCGACGCATATCTTCCCTTTCAAAGAATAATAACTCGTCGTCATCTATGTACTGGGGCCTCATATGTGCAACCAGTCGAATTTCAACAATCACGTCTCGAGAGAAAGAGCGAAACTGTCCATTCTCATCTAGGATATCTATCGAACTTCTGCCAGTCGAAATTAGCATGCCCTTGATTACATTAGATTCTCCAGATTTCACAGATCGCGCATCAATCACCATCTCGACAAGATCATCTTTCCTGAGGCCCGATTTGCGGCCGATCAGTGGACCAACGTAAACATCCCCTCGCAGAGAAAGATCGGGCGAGCCGTATGCGTTGTACATCGTCTCAGCCCAGTCTGGGAGGTCGCGCCCCCGCCCATTGTCGGTGTTCGGCATGTACCCTAACGTCCATCCGAGATACATAAGGAAGACGCAGAGATGCCGACTTTACCGCCCACGCAATTCAAGACTGTCACACGAGACCGTCGTGACAGGGATTGCCATGGTGTCGGTGGAATGGAGGAGAATACCCACCGTATTATTGCCTCAAGAAATTGTGGATAAAGCATTTAGAAAAGCAAGTAAAATGGCAGCACTAGTAGAAGACCCAGACAAGTATCACAGAGTCAGGAAGCAAATGAACAGGATGGTACAGTCTTCATCCGACACCATTGCTACCACGTTGCTAGACTGGGTTGATAGGTGGCCGAGTCTGAATGCCCTCTCCCCCTTTGATCAAGACCTCATTGATGCCTCCGTCGGGGCTGACGATTACCGCAGAAATCTTGGAGGCATACAATGGGGCGCTGAGCAAGTTCGGAGGATAGCAGGCCGAATTCAGTCTGAAATGCTAAGAATACGCGACATAGCTGGTTTCCATGAAAGTCGAAGATCTGCCTATGGACGATTTGCTTCGGTCCTCGGTCAACTCGAGCCGCAGCTCGAATGGCTGAACAAGGCACGCGACCGTCTTCGAGAACTCCCCTCGATAGACCCTGCAAATCCATGTATCGTAGTCGCAGGGGCACCGAATGTCGGCAAGTCAGCCCTCATAACAGCATTGTCATCTGGCGAGCCCGAAGTTGCAGCATATCCGTTCACAACCAAGCGACTTCATTTGGGCCACTTTACACACCGGAGGAGAAAGTATCAGATGGTTGATACGCCTGGCTTACTAGACAGGCCGAATGTAGAGAGGAATGCAATAGAGATGCAGGCAATAGCCGCTCTAGAAAATGTCGGGGATGTTGTATTGTTTTTGATCGATCCGTCCGAGTCCGGCGGCACCGCCCTTCACGAGCAGTTGAGTCTGCTGGAGGAGGTTAAGGACCTAATTAGCGCTAGGAATTTCATCCTAGTTCGTTCAAAGGCGGACATCGACGCCCCTATGCTTCCTAAATCAATGCCGGTCAGCTCGTTAACCGGTGCCGGATTAGAAGAACTCCGGTCAGCCATCGTAACTTCGATCGCAGCAGATGTCGTAGAGGACCCTCTCAACCTCCCATCAAACTGGCACCGCGAAGATACAGGCATAGACCTGTGATTCACCCCACTCGCCATGTGTGGCCGCAAACCTTGCAATACAGATCGTAGCCGCCGTAAGAACTAGGCAGACCCTCGACCTTTACGGGAGCATTGCAATTCGCGCAAATCTGTGACTTCATAGTCTTGGGACATGCCACAGGTCCTTCAACAACTCGCAGAATCAGGAGTCAACAAAACGTTTCCAAAGCACCTCTACAGGGTATATCATTTCGATTGCCCCGATCAAAAGAACGGCCCCAATTACTAGCAAAAGCAGTTCTAGTGCTGGCGCTATGCCTACGGAGGAGGTGATTGTTACAAGTTGTTCATCCAAGTCTGCGCCCTCCTTCCCGGCTGATACAAACCGATACGAACCCGGTTGAAGATCTAAGATGAAATCACCAGAAGACTCAGGGCCCCCAGAAATGTACTCAAAATCGTCTTTGGTGCACGCCGTCAACCCGTCACCATCGGGAGGGCATGAGTCGGCATAAGACGCATCAACTACCCCTATCCAGCTTTTGGAGGGCTCGCTCCATTCAATAGTCAATTCTATGTCCATCAAAAGAAAACCAGCTGGAACTTCAAGGTTGGATCCTGTCATTCCCACCAGGCATCCCTCATCCGACACCTCTGTGCATGGTACAACTGGGATTTGAACGCGCTCAGGGTCCAAATCGATCCCATAAACGCTGATGCCCCCGATTAGCAGGCAGAGTACTCCCACTGCCCCGGGTAGGACAGACAGTATACGCACCACTCGCATGAGGGTGTGCAGATGGCATGTCGCAATGACGCTTACGCTTGCATGGCGGATAAAACAGCCAGAACAAGGGCAATTGCAGGAAACAGGTAAAGCATCACTGTGAAACGTTTCCTGGAGGCTTCTCTCTTCGAGTGGGTAACGGAACAACCTTCGTCTCTGCATATGGGCGGGTCCCTGTCGAGAGGTATCGGCGCCCAACATACCGTGCAGTGTCTATGCGGTGTTATTGTGGCTCGCTGCCTCTTTGTCTGACTCACTCACTCACTCTCCTCGTATGCTGGTGCCACTGAAAGGCAGTCCTGAAAGAGCGGACTCAAGTGCAACAAGATCCTTGCCATCAACAACATCTAGATTTAGATTATTTTCCCGGGCCCGCATTGCTCCGACGGGATCGACAACCGATCTTCCACCTGCCTCATGTTCTGTTGCTTCCCCCACAATGGTTCTGAGCTCTTCATGACTCATCTGCATTATTTTAGTAGCCTCGGAGTCCAAAGATGGGTCGGAACTGTAGACATGGGATACATTCGTTGCGATCAAACAGGATTCAGCATTAATCCCTATGGCTAACTCTATCGCAACACAGTCAGTTGTATGCCCTGGGGCTGTGCCGCCCATTACAATCACTCCCTTGCCCGCAGACGATACAGCTTCTTCAATCGAAAATGGCGATACTTCAGACACACGAATACCGACTCCAGATAACCCCTCTCTGATCAACGAGGCGTTGAGCCGAGTAGCGGCAATGCCGATGCGGTCCAGCGCATCTCTGTCGCTGGTCAACGTCGAGGCGGCCTCTATGGCCCGCCTAGCAGTTGAACCTCCACCAACAACTATTGCAGTGGCGGAACCCTCAGAATCCCGTCGCTCAAGAATCAGCGCGAGTCCCATTATCCAATCATGAATTTCGTCGGAATTACCACTTAGGAGACTGCCTCCGAGCGCCATCACGCGAGTACCCACGACACTTCCAAGACCTAGAATGTCTATCAACAACTCGTATAAGATGCCCACAGGCTTCATGAATATGGCCCTGTGAGTCACGACGAGGTTCCAACGATGAGCGACGACACTGAGCAGCAGTATCGACGCCTTCGACTAAAGAAAGCGCTGGAAGATCTTCAAGGCATGAAGGGCATGGGGACAGAGTTAGTTTCCGTGGTTATACCCCCCGATCGCAAAATTCACGATGTGAGGCAACAACTTTCCCAGGAGGCCGGACAGGCCGCCAACATAAAGTCAAAGTCGACCAAGAAACATGTTCAGGATGCAATTGAATCCGCGATTGCAACACTCAACCGTCACACTACACCGGGGGAAAGGGGAATAGCATTATTCGTAGGTCATGTCATTGTTGGAAACAATAAGACAAGACTGGTTTCCATAGTCGTTGACGATCCCCCTGAACCTCTACAGTCCTACAGATACAGGTGCGATTCAACATTCGAGACATCTCAATTGGAGGAGATGCTGATAGACAGGACATCCTACGGGCTATTCGTAATCGACCGCGGGGAAGCAGCATACGGAATAGCAACGGGTAAGAGAATTCACTGTCAAGAGGAACTTCAGAGCAATATAATGGGCAAGCACAGACAAGGTGGACAATCCGCACAGCGATTCGAGCGGCTGATCGAGGAGGCGGCTCACAATTTCTTCAAGAGAGCAACTGAACACGCGTGTTCATATTGGCTGCCCAACATTGAGAACATTAGCGGCATCATCGTCGGAGGACCCGGGGGTACCAAGGATTTCGTTATGAAGAACGATTACCTTCACCATGAGATTAAGAAGCTGATAAGAGAACCATACTTTGACGTCGGTTACTCAAATGAGAGCGGCTTGAGGGAACTCGTGCAAAGAGCAGGCTCTTTGATGGATAAAATCGATTTAGATGCGGAAAGGGAACTTGTTGATCGATTTCTTCGTGAAGTCATGCAGGCTCACCCGAAAGCTACCTATGGCGAGGTCATGGTCCGAGCAGCATTAGAACAAGGCGCGGTTAACACACTCCTGCTCTCAGAGGGACTACGAGTTCGTCGTGTTGGCTGGCATTGTAAATCCTGCAATCATGAGTGGAACTCCTCTCAACAATCCAGAACGGAAATCCCTGATTGTCCTTCTTGCGGTGCTGAGTCGCCTGTAGAAGACCCTGATAGGACAATGGATCTCGTGGATGAGCTCAGCCGACTAGCATTGAGAACATCAGCCAATGTATCCCTCATTTCCCTTGATTCCGAGGAAGGCTCGACTTTGGCAAGTAGTTTCGGAGGTATTGCCGCAGTGCTCAGGTACCCATGGAGCTGATAATTTGCGTGATTTAATTAAACCCGTATCGGAGGTTTTAGGCCCAGTTTTGGCGAAGATGGGACTAGCAGATTTCGATTTGGAATCAATCATCGGTCCAGCAACAGATAGGTCACACGGAGATCTTGCAATACCCTGCCATCAATTCTCAAGAATTCTCAAAAAATCACCAGTTGCAATTGCCGAGGAAGCCGCTGAAAAAATGAATGATCAACTCAAGGGGATTGCAAAGGCTACCTCTGTCGCAGGCTTCCTCAACATAACGGCTGAGAGTCGTTGGTTGGGGGATCGCCTTTCAGAACTTGCTGAACACCCCACTTACGGAGTGGAAAAGAACACCACAAGAACTGTGGTGGTAGATTACTCATCTCCTAATATCGCCAAAGAGATGCATGTCGGACATCTCAGATCCACTGTGATAGGGGATTCCCTGGTCAGAATTCTTGAATTTAAGGGCAATACGGTAATTCGGGAAAATCATGTCGGAGACTGGGGCACACCTTTCGGTATGCTGATTGAGAGACTTGAAGATCTAGAGTCTGAAGGAATTCAACCATCTGATGCGCTTTCAGATCTAGGTATATTCTACAGAGATGCAAGATCTTCATTCGATTCGGACGAAAAATTCCGTGAGCGAGCAAGGAAGAGGGTGGTAGCCCTTCAGTCCGGGGATGAAGCAACAATGGCTCGTTGGAAACAACTTGTCGACCTATCCTTCTCATATTTCGACGAGGTTTACGACATGCTCGGAGTATTGTTGACAAAGGACGATGTGAGGGGGGAGTCATATTACGATTCTTTGCTACCGAGTGTCGTAGAAAGACTCGATGATAGTGGACTCCTAAGCAATAATTTAGGTGCAGAGGTCATGTACCCTGGTGACTGGGTCAATCGTGAAGGAAACCCTCTCCCCCTCATCATTAGGAAGGGAGATGGTGGGTACAATTACGCCACTTCGGACCTCGCCTGCATAATCGATCGAACAGAAAGGCTTGGAGCCGATGATTTGATCTACGTGGTGGGTACCGAGCAAAAACAGCACTTCCAGATGGTATTTGCTGCTGCGAGAATCGCAGGATTCCTTCACGAGAAGCACACTTCGACACATGTCCCCTTCGGGCTCGTCTTGGGCTCCGATGGGGGGAAACTCAAGAGCAGGAGTGGAGGTGCAGTCCGACTACTGGACCTTCTCAAAGAGGCAATACAGAGAGCCTCTGCAGCGGTCATTAATCGCAATCCTGACATGGACCCCTTAGAAATACAATCAATCGCCAAGAGTATAGGTATAGGCGCGGTGAAGTACTCTGATCTCAAAGCAGACCGGACGAAAGACTATATTTTCGACTGGGAAAAGATGTTGAGTTTCGAGGGGGAAACTGGCCCATATTTGCAGTATGCCCATGCCAGAATCAGAAGCATACTTGCCAGGTCTGGCGACGAGGCATCACTCGAGAAGCCACTGAACTATACCTTGCCATCGAATGAGGAAGCCCGTCTTGCAAGGGAGATACTAGCCTTCCCAGAATCCGTGGATATCGCAGCTTCAGAACTAGCGCCACATAGAATCTGTAAGCACTTGCACAGAATTTCACAGGCTTTCGGCTCATTCTACGAGCATTGTCCAGTACTCATGGTTGATGATTCTCTCCGAATTGAGAGGATGTCTCTTTGCGCACTCACAGGTGACATATTGCAAATCGGTTTAGAGCTACTTGGCATAGATGCCCCCTCTAGGATGTAAACACCGGAGCATTGGTGTACCCTCTACCGTTAGGAATGCTCATGCTTACAGTCGGAGACCCTGCTCCAAGCTTCACCCTAACTGCCCAAGACAAGTCAATATTCTCGAGCGATGAATATTCTGGAAACAGGATGTTGGTAGTGTTTTATCCTGCTGCATTCACCGGGGTCTGCACGGAGGAAATGTGCACATTCAATGATTTAATGGGCGACCTAGAAAAAGCAGGTTGCTTTGTAGTGGGTATTTCTGTGGATTCACCGTTTTCAAATGCGGCCTTTGCAGAATCCAATAGCATAGGTTTTCCGCTACTATCCGATGTCCATAGAGCCGTGATTGATGATTTCGGAGTCTCTTATCAAGATTTTTCCATCAAAGGTTACACTGTTGCAACAAGGTCGGTTTTCGTCATAGAGCCTGACGGCACCGTGGGATACGCGTGGGCCGCTGAGAACCCGGGCATACAGCCAGATTACTCAGATGTCATATCCTACTGTTTGAAGAATTAATCAGAAAGATCATTCTTCACTCGAGCGAGCCCCGCTCATGCCTCTTGCACCGATAAACACCATGTAGAAAGCAATGAGATAGAGTGCCACAGCCACGAAGTCTGCAATATCATCAGTGCTTCCATCGGCACCAGTTCCGAAATCAGTCCAGAACATCAATCCCTGATTGTCAATCACCGCTGAAACGAAGCTCTCTGCATCCTCATCAGAAATCTCCGATGCAGTGTGTATCTCGAACACTGGGTGTGTATCCACGCCAATCTCAGGATCCATCATCCCTGGCCCCCTCAGGTCCAGGTGGAATGTGGAAGTACTCTTTCCATACATTGCAATTCCCGTTATCTCCTCGAAATATATGTCCACATTGGATTCAAAATACACTGGGAGCGCTCCAGGGAGAACATCCACAACGGTCCCAGACCCGATTAGC
>MDTG01244972.1_pt1 | contig 15569 bp, 12 predicted proteins | sample 811421 | NCBI WGS metagenome assembly MDTG01 (sample SAMN05326645, study PRJNA326480) | marine metagenome | isolation source: seawater | place: Pacific Ocean: South East | collected 2011
AATCTCAAAGCTTTATTCATATTGGATAGTGAAAAATTATAGAGATTCGTATGGTTTTTTTACTTCAAATGGAATTCTTTTTAATCATGAATCACCTGTAAGAGGAGAAACATTCGTAACAAGAAAAATTACTCGAGCATTAAGCAGAATAAAATTAGGTACTCAAAATAAGTTATATATTGGAAATTTAGACGCTAAAAGAGACTGGGGGCATGCAAAAGATTTTGTAGTTGCTCAATGGTTAATACTTCAGCAAGAAACTCCTGATGACTTTGTTATTGCAACTGGTCAGCAAAAGTCCGTTAGAGACTTCATTAGCCTCGCTGCAAAAATTATAGGCTTGAATATTGAATGGTCTGGAGAGGGATTAAACGAAGTTGCCGTAAATACTAATAATGGCAAAGAGATTGTTTGTGTTCATCAAAAATATTATAGACCTTCAGATGTAGATAACTTGCTTGGAGACTCAACAAAAGCTAAAAAAACTTTATCTTGGGAACCAAAAATTAGTTTTGAAGGACTCGTAAAAGAGATGGTAGAACATGATATGAAAATAGCTTCTATTGAAAAACAAAATCAAGGAAGCTTTTCTTATTTTCAAGATGATGAAATATGAAGCCTTCTTGTAACTTAGTAATTGGAGCAAGTGGATTTATTGGGCAAAGCTTAGTTCCTATCCTCAATGAAACTAATACTTTTTTTTTATCAAAAAATAAAAAAAAGAAGAAAATAAATAAGAATCACTTTTTTATTGATATAAATAATAAAAAAAATATCTCTGCTTTTTTAAATAAACTGGATAAAAATTTTAAAAAAATAACTATATATTTTCTTGCCGGTGAAAGTTCGGTTGAAAATTCAATTCAAAATCCAGAAAAATCTTTTTTAAACTCCATTAATGGGTTTACTAATATCCTTGCTAATACCAGTAAAAAACATAGTGTAATAATTTCATCTTCTGGTTCTTTATACGACTCAAGGAAAAAAACATATTTTGAAGAAAATGATCCTTTATATCCTCCATCTGCATATGCTGCATCAAAAATTGCTATTGAAGGCTTAGCACTTTCATATTTTGAATCTTTTGGTTTGGATGTGAAGATTGCAAGAATCTTCAGTGTTTTTGGAGAAAATATGGAAAGATTTTTTATTTATGATCTAGTTAAAAAAATTAAATCTAATCCAAAAAAGATAATTCTAAAAGGAAGCGGAAAACAGTTCAGAGACTATCTACATGTTAATGATGTTGCAAAGGGTCTAGTATTAATTTCTTCAAAAGGAAAAGCTGGTGAAATTTATAATCTATGTAGCGGTAATAAAATTAAATTAAATTTCTTATCTAAAAAAATCAAAATAATATTAAATAAAATAGAAACAGAAATTGTATGGGATAAAGATAATTACAAAGGGGTAAGAGAAGGTTGGTATGGAAATAATTCTAAAATAAAAAAAATTGGATTCAAGCACGAAAATTTGGAAAATATAATAGATGACACGATTAAAGCTATCTATTCAAACATTTAATTCTTTCTTAAAATTATTAATGTTGTAAAAAAAAATTTTCTGAAAAAGGGAATTTTTTTTATTATAAAGTCAAAAAAAATAAATATTTTTGTTAAAAAATTTATCTTGAGTTTTTTTTCTAAAATATAAGACAAAGAAGTTGTCAATCCGAAATATTCTTCTTTGGAAATATGAAAATATTTTTTTGAAGTGTCGATTATCTCACGCGAAGAATATTTGTTTAATGAATTTGAAAATATGGAGGAAATTTTCTTAGCATTTCTTTTTCTGTTCAAATCAAATAAAAAATTCCCAGAAACACTTTCAATTATTATAAGTTCCCCATTTACTTTTAATAATTTTGAAAGCCTTTTGAATGTATCATCCAAGTCCAAATATAATAGGCTTTGTATACATATGGCAAAGTCAAACTTGTCTTTTGAAGCTTCTATATCTTGAGCATCTTGAAGAATAAATTTGCATTCGCTTTCTAGGCGAAAGAAATTAGCTCTTTTTTTCGCAATATTCAAAGACACTGGAGAAAAGTCAGTCCCTGTAACTTTAGCTCCTAATTTAGCTGGAAAAATAGAATGAACTCCGGTGCCGCAACAATAATCTAAGAAAGATTTATTATGTAAATTGTTTTTTCTTAAATAATTTTCAAGATATATATAAGGCTCTTGCCAGCTTTTTGTAAAAGCAGAAGATCCAAAATTTTTAAAAGAATCTGTATCTTGTCTATCAAAATGACTGACTAATACTTCCTTTAGATTCCTTTTTTCGTCACTCAATTTTTTAATAGAATTTTATATATTAAATTTACAATCTTTAAAATCATCCAAAGTATTAATTTCAGATAAATTTACTTCGTCACATTCAAGAAGATGGTATTGAATATTTCCTAAGCTCATCCTAATCAATCCAAAGTAGTTTTCCTTATTCTGAACTTCTTTTTTTAGCTTTTTATAAGAACGTATATTTTCTTTTAGCGCATCTAGACTAATTTTAGCCAAACCAAATGCTTTAAATTTTGCTTGAGGTGAATTTTTAAGCGACATGTTAACGATTCTTCCATTTTTTTCTATTATATTTTCCATGGAGTCTCTTAATCTGAGATCCTTTCGTGCAGCTATGATATTTTTTTTAGGAGAATTAATTATCCTTTCTAATGTTTTTTTAGAAAATAAAATATCGCAATTTAAGTGTAAGTAATCAGTTTTGAAATTTTCTAAAGCTTCCATTGCGGAAAAAGCACTATTGGTCTCAGAAAAAAGTTTATTCTCTAAAATTTTTATATTTTCATTTAAAAAATGCTCTGATATGAAATCATTAAGTTTATTTGATTTATAACCACTTACTATTGTTATTTTTTCTATATTTGCTGAAAGCAATGTTTGAATTTGATGTTTTATTATTTCAACTCCTTTAAAGGAAACCATTGCTTTGGGAATATCATTTGTGAAAGGCCTTAATCTTGAGCCCAAGCCAGCCGCTAAAATTACTGCTTCCATATTGTTTAATTAGGTTAAGCTTTATTTTATAGGAAAATCTAACTATGATGAAAATAATGAAAAATATTCCCACCGTAAACGATACACACATCAAATTTAAAGCAAATTATGTTGAAAAAACTTATATTCTAAAAAAAATTTCACCTGAAAAAAGCTCATTAGTTTCAAGATTAATTTGTGATTATTATGAAGATTTAAAGAACGCCGGAATATCTATTCCAAAATTATTATCTAAAAGAGGATTGATTTTTAATTTTGAGTATTGTGGATCAGGCTTAATGGAAATTTTAAAAAATAAAAAACTCACTAACTCCTATATGAAAAATCTACTAAATCAAATTGAAACAATATTAAAAAATTGTAGGAAAAACAAAGTAGGGTTAGATCCGCATATTAAAAATTTTACTCTTTTAGATGACAAAGTTTTTTATGTTGATACTTTTCCTCCGGTTTCTAAAGAATATATAAATCTTTTAATTCGCCACAATAAAGAATTTAAAAAAGAAATAAAGTTACACTTAAAGAATTACAAACCAAACAAACTCTTCTATCATTTTTTAGCTGATCTTAAAAAAACTAAAGAACTAAATAAAAACTTTTATAAAATTGCAAAAGATAATTTCATAAAAAAAAGATACATAAGAAATTTTGATATGGAGAAGGTAAATGAAATAATAAAAATAGAAAAGTCAAATATTTCTAAAACAGGTTTTACTCTTTCCTGACTGTCTTAAATTTTAGGTTGATTTTTCTTCAATATAACTTATTAAATCTATTACTCTTGAGCTATATCCCCACTCATTGTCATACCAAACCATAGTTTTTAAAACATCTTCTTTAGACGATAAAAATCTTTTATCGAGTATTCCTGATATTTTGCTTCCTATAAAGTCATTAGAAATAAGTGCCTCTTCATTAAAGGATAAAATATTTGGATTTTCATGAGAAAATTCACTTAGGGATTTTTCAACTAAATTTAAATTTATTTTTTCTTTAAGCTGTATTGTTAAATCTGCAGACGAAACTATATTAGTTGGTACTCTATAGGAATGGGCAAGGAACTTTCCTTTTAGTTCTGGTAATACTTTATAAGTAGCAGAAATAGCTGAAGTATTTTTTGGTATCAAAGTCATTGGACTTGATCTACCCAGCGCATAATTATCTATAATTTCTCCTGGAACAGAAACCGATTTTGAAGGACCGTCTAGTAAATTTTGATAACCAAGCCAAGGATGCAGTGTGGTAACGAAACCTTTTTTTATTATAAATTTATCATTTAATAATTTTAAAATTGGAGAAATAGCAGTTGCATCACAAATACTACTAGCAATTAAAAAATGCTTTGAAATATCTAATTCTTCATGATTAACGCCAAAGATTATGGTTTTATCTACTTTAGAGGCTTCCGGTGAGTTTGTTACTATAATATTTTGAATAATCTTGTTTAATTTCTTTGAATTTTTCAAATTTTTTGCAACTCCAGAAGAATCAATTAACAAATCAACATTATCTTTCGACCAAGGCACCTTATCTATTTGAGGGTATGAATAAACTGAGACTTTCTCAAAATCATTAATTAAGTAATTTCCCTCAGCATTAAATTTATTATTGAGGACTCCATATGTAGAATCGTAGTTTGCCAAATAAGAAATATTATTTATATCTGGATTTAGATCATTGATTGCAACTAGAGATAGGTTTTTAGTATTAGAAATAATTCTGTGGAGAACTCTACCAATTCTTCCATAGCCATTTATTCCAATATTCATTTTGCAAAGTAACTTGTTTCGGCAATTTTATCCCATGTAAGGTTATCTTTTATGAAATTCTTAGCATTATTTCCTTTTTTTACTAATTCTGACTTTTTTATTTTTATTAAGTTATTAAAAAAGAATTCTATATCTTTCTCATTTGTTTCAACTAACCAGCCTGAATCAGAATTCAATATAATTTCGCTCATATTTGTTTCAGGAGAAATCATACAAGGAACACCTATTGACATAGCTTCTAAAGCGACATTGGGCATGCCTTCTGATCTCGAGGGCAATGCTAATAAATCAAATGAGGCCAATTCTCTCCATTTTTCAATTCCATAACATGGATCTTTCACTATGAACATTTCAGGATTAGGAAGATTAGTTTGCATCGAACTAAAAAATTCAACACTATCAACTTCTTTAGACCTATGTTCGCCAACAAATACAAGTTTAATTTGTATTTCATTAGTATTTATTTGGTAATTGCTATATGCTTTTAAGAGATTATCTAAGCCCTTAATAAAGACATCAAATCTTCCCAAGTAACCAACAGTGTAGAAATCTTTATTGTTTTTTTCTTGAAATTTTTTTTCAAGAGATTTATTTTTCTTTGCGTCGTAGTCAGATCCATTACTGATTATTATTATCCTCTTATTTTTGAATTGCTTAGAAATTTGTTTTTTTTCGCCATCATTCAAAGCGATAAAAGAATGAATAAAAAGAGCGTAAATTTTAAAAAAAATAAGAAAAAGTTTTTTTTTAATCTTACTTCTTGATAATGCTATTTCTGAAAAACAACCGCGTGGGGATATAAATATTTTTACATTTATTAGAATAAAAAACATGGAAAAAAATATTTGTCTTAAACTATAGATATCATGAATATGTATTAGATCTGGTTTTCCAAAATCTCTTAAAACTCTTAAAAAAAGGAAAATTGATGAATATGTATTTTTTAAACTATTCCAATAAATATCTTTTGAAACAGCAACTTCTGATTTAGAGGATGAAATAACTCCAACATAGTTTCCATTTTTTTTTTGAGCATTTGCCAGGCTAGGAACACTTTTTGAAATACCTTCTGGAGAATTACTTTCATTATCAATATTAAATTTTTTTACGAATTTTATGGGGGCGATATGTAAAATTTTCATTTCGAATAAATTTTTGTAAAATTTTCTTTATACCAAACATGAAGAATCATAAGAAACCATAATCTTGATTTATTTATAATTAATAAATCATCACTTTTTAACATTTTTTTTAATTTTTTTAATTCAAATAACTTTCTTATAATTGAATGTTGATCTTCAAAAATTTTATTTAAAAAGTTTTTACTTTCTTCTGAGATAATCCATTTTTCTAGAGGTGGCGTAAACCCTTGCTTGGGAGTTTTACTAATTTGTTGAAGATCATACTTCAAAAGAAGCTCTTTTAGCCTTGCCTTGTTTGTTTTTATACTGAATAGATTATCTGGGTTAAATGGATATAGGTTTTGTACAAAAAATTTATCCAAATAGGGAGACCTAACTTCGATAGAGTTTTTCATGGAAGTTCTATCAATTTTGACTAGAAAATCAAATGCAAGCCTTTTTAGATCATAATTTACATACCTCTCAAGAATTGTTCTACCTGAATTTTTAAAAGAATTTTGCTCTTCGAGTTCTACTTTTTCTCCTCCCAAGATCTTGAAGCCCTCTTTTGTCATGTACTTCTTTCTGTAGTACAAATTCCATCCACCTCTATATGAAGCTAAGCTTAAATTCTCATCATTACCGAATAAAATAAGAAGAATATATGCTAATTTCTTTATTATTGAGAATTTGGTATTTAGTAAGTAATAACAAAAGGATAAGAACTTTAAATTCTTAAAGTTGAAAGAAGGTAGTTTACTTTTTAGATAAAAAAGTTTTGAATCCTTATAACCTGCAAAAATTTCATCTGCTCCATCTCCAGAGATTACCACTTTATTAAAAACACTAATTTTTTTATAAATTTGATGACTAGGTATTGCAGAATAATCTCCATATGGCTCGTCAAAAATATTTACCATTAACGTCACTGCTTCTTCTAAACTAGGTTGCGACATGACATGTTCTTTATGTAAAGATTTAATTTTCTTTGAAACAAATGAAGCATGGCTTTTGAAAATATCTTCTTCTTCATAACCTAAATAGTGGCTTTCAATGCTCTTATCTCTTTTGAGGCTTGATGCAATAGCTGTCACCAAAGAAGAATCAATTCCTCCTGATAAAAGAAAAGAAAATGGAACATCCGAAACAAATCTATAGTTAACTGCTTCTCTAAGTGAACTATTGATTTCATTTATATCTTTGTTGGATTCTTTTTCAGAGAGTTTTAAAAAAATATTATTTGATTTTTCTTTAATATTTATTTTTTGATTGAAATAATTAACCTCTAGAATTTGTCCTGGAAGAAGTGATTTAATCTCAGTAAAAGCTGTATTTCCATCTACATAGTATCCCTTCCATAAAAAGTGAGACATTGAACCAAAATCAACACTTACATGAGGTTTTACTAACTTTAAAATAGATTTAATCTCTGAACCGAATATAAATTCTGTTTTGTTTTTAAAAAAATAAAGAGGTTTTTTTCCAAAACAATCCCTAGAAAAAAAGGCTTTTTTTTCTAGACTGTCATAAATACAAAAAGAATAAAAGCCACGTAATTTATCCAAAAAATTTTTGCCATATTTTATGAAGCCTTTTAAAAGAATTTCTGTATCACTATTAGTTTGAAAAATGCTACCGGCATGAGAAAGTTCTTTTCTTAATTCCTTGTAATTAAAAATTTCTCCATTAAAACTTATTAAATATCTTCCCGAATCATCTTGCATTGGTTGATTGGCCTCATCTGACAAATCGATTATTCTCAATCTGTTATGTGCCATGCCAAAGTTCTCAGATATATATTTTCCATTATTGTCGGGTCCTCTGTGCTTAAGGGTTTCTAACATCATATTTAAAGACTTTTCTATAGGTCTGTTTGGTGAAAAAATACCTGAAACTCCGCACATTTTGACTTATAGAATTAGTTATTTAGTATTTTGATATATTGAGCTGAAGACATAACTGATGGCAATTATTGTCCAAAAAATAAGTGTTTGGATTAAATTAACAAACATCAATGAAACTAGCAATCCTGCTAATGAGCAAGAAGAGGCCTCTAAGAATCTATTACTTTGCTGCTTTAAAAGCTTAGAATTTATCGATATTCTCCACATTATAAGAAATAGAAATAAAAGAAAACCGAGAGTACCTTGCTCATACAACAATAAAGCATAATCATTATGAGTATCAGTTCTAGAGTCTAGATTAGAAGGTCTGATTCTAAATGTTGCTATACCATTACCAACTAATGATGAGTCTAAATATCCATTAAGAGATTCAATTAGCAAAAACCCTCTATGGGTTTCAAGCAAGCTTTCACTATCAGCCTGGAAATATTCAGGTAGTCCGCTATCAGAAAAAGCATTATTTTTCATAATCCAATCTGACAGTGAAATACCTGAAATTAATACAGCTCCAATAAAGAATAATATAATCCATCTAAGATTTCTTTTTAACTTTTCTGATCTTGATAAAAAGAAGAAAAACAAAATTTCTACTAAAAGAATAATAGTTGCAGATCTGGAATTTACGTAATAAATAAAAAATAATAAAGAGGATATCGCAAAAAAATAAATTAACTTTTTCTCATTTGAGAAAAAGCCTGCTAATAGAAAAGGAGCTATTAAAGCAAGAGATGTAGCTAAAGAATTCTTAAATGTTTTTGTTCCTCTTAAGCTATCGTCTACTTGAACTCCAATGAAATCTAATTCATATACGTATAAATACTTATAAGACAAATAAATAATGATAGGAACTATAGTAATTGCAATGACTAAAAAAAAGAGATTGAGATCTTCTTCATTTTTTAAAAGATTTATAAAAGAAAAAATTAAAAATATTCCTAATATTATTTTTAAAACATAAATTAAAAGATAGTAAAAGTCATCGCTTCGATCTGAAGTTAAATTATCAGGAATGCCTATAAAGAAAAAAAGTATTGTGCATAAGCCTATGAGAAATAGGGGTAAAAAATTATCTATGCTAATTTTTTTAGTATTTGAAAAAAATATAGCCAATAGAGACGTTCCAAACCATAAATAAGAATAGTTAATATTTACAATAGGAAAAGTCCAACTAGTTCCCCAAATTGCATAAAAAAAAGCAAATGCTAGGATAAATAATTTTCTTACAGGTAAAGATAATTGAACTGAGTTTAAATTTGATTTGGATATGTCTTTAATTTTTTTCCTCCTTATCTTCCAAAGATAAAATTAACCAAGAAAACGAAAAAATAAAATACAGAATTACTAAAAAAGATGTATAAAAAATTCTATTATTTGGAAATATAAATGTTATTAAAATTAAGCTAGGAATAAATAAAAGAGAAATTAACCTTAAACCAGAAATTGACATTCTAGAACCAATTAAAATCCTTATCCAATCTCGATCTTTTCTAATGTTTTCTACTGTTTCAGGTATGTATCTTGTAATAATAATTGCGCTAATTAGGGATATTAAGATTAATAAAATATTCTCCGAAAGAATTCCAAAAAGTAAAATTGAACCAACTCTAATAATGTCTGGTGGCAAGTTATCTAGGGCTTCTCCGGTTTTGTATTTTGTTTTGTTTATTCTTGATAAAGTTCCGTCTACAAAATCTATAAATAAAACAATGCACATTAAAAAGTAACCAAATATTGCATGATAAAAAGAATCATTAATTATGCCCTCATATAAAAAAAGAAAAGAAAAAGAAGCTAAGAAAATTGAAGAAATAGTTAACGCATTTGCTGTTAATCCCAAAAGATATAGAAGATAAGCCACTCTTAGAGCAATAAATTTAATTAAATTTGTAAAGAAGCCAAAATGTCTCCTTTCAAAGGTAGATTTATAGGGAAATGTCTCCTTCAAAAAAACTTTTAAGGAAACTTTATTTTCTCTAAAAAAAATTCCAAAGAAAGATCCGAGACCGTAACTAAAATGAACTATAAAAAAAATAAATATTAAGTTGGGGAGTAAAAGAATATTCTTGTTTCTCAATGAAATAAAAAAACTAAAACTTATATTTAGAATTAAATATAAAAATAATGGGATTAAATAAATTGAAAAAAAATCTCTTATTGGGTCGTAAAAATCTTGAAACAAAGCTATAAAAGGAATACTTAGAAGGTAAGAAAAAAATATAAATGGAATAAAATGTCTTGGCTTATGAAAAGATTTTTTTCCCCTGTATTTATTAGTAACTATTTTTCCATTATCAAATTGCTGTAAAAATAATTTATCCAAAGTTGACCTAGAGAAGTAAGTTGAGTAAATATCGGGATCTAAAATTATTTTTTTATTTGCCTTTAAAATTCTTTGGTTAAATTCTAAATCTTCATTTCTTGGTTCTTCCTCATTAAAGAATCCTATTTCATTAAATAAAGATCTCCTGAAACATCCAAAAGGAACTGTATCTACAAATTCCCTTTTTCTAGGTTTTGTAATTCTAAATTTAGATAAACCTACTCCAAAAATACTTGATAAACATAAGGAGATTGCCTGAGAAAAAACTGAAGATTTTGAGGACTTTGTTTCAATATAACCCCCAACATTACCCACTTCATCACTAGAATTTTCAAGTATTTGAATACATTTATTTACATAATTTTTTGAATAGATTGCGTGAGCGTCTAATCTAACAATATATTCTCCCAAAGATTCTTTTATAGCTATATTTAAGGAAATGGGGGTAATTTTTTTTGAATTATGTAGTAATCTAATATTTTTAAATTTTGACGAGATTCTTTTGACACTTTCAACTGTATTATCTTCACTTCCTCCATCAACAACAAGAATTTCCATTTTTTCAATATCGTTGGTGTTATCAATTACCGACTCAATACAATTTTCAATAAATTTTCCCTCATTTAGAACGGGTATGATGATTGAAGCTTTAAATTGGAATTTTTTTTGCATTTTTAAAAAGGAGCGCTCACTGGATCTCTGTAAGGTGAAGATTCGATATATTTATGTCCTAAAACAAACTTACTTATAGCGTTTCTAGCTGCGGGAATTTTACTTAAAATAAACTTTAAATGGGAAGGCAAAGGAATGCTGTGCTTAACTTCTAAAACTTGCAAGTTATCTTCAAAAATAGGTAAGGCTCCGTTAGAAATATTTAAAATATCAGTCTCAGAGTTATAAGTACGCAAATTTAAATCAAAAGTTATTCGAATATTTCCATAAGGAAGAAAATAAGCTTCTCTGTCATACTCAACAATAAGTTTGGGTCTGTAGCCTCGAGACGTTAATTTAGCATAGGATAATTTGAGAAATTCACTATTGCTATTTAATAGCGAATTATAATTTCCATTTAAAATTTCACTTGCATCATTAGTTGAAATTATTGCAGAAGTCTTCTTAATTGCAGTTTCTACTCTTTTTTTTGATTCAAATTTGATGATGTCTTTACTATTATTATAGATTCTTAATCTAAATTTCTCTCTTGATTTAATCCCATCAACTTTGTCTTCGAAATCTTCTCCGTTTGGAGTATCAAAATACAAACTAGTTATGGAGTATTGGTGATTTTTAGAATTAGCATTCTCATCCACTTTCATTATTTCTCTTAGATATGTTCTTAACTTAGCTATGACTTCAGAAGAAACATAATATTTGAACTCTTGCCTGATTAGATTATCTATTCTTTGCATATAAGTTTCTCATTTCAGATTCAGAACTTAACTTAATTGAATTTATTTTGTTCTTTAAATTGTTAAAAACTGATCTATCAATATCACTATTCTCAATGTAAAGCGTTGGAGGATCGTAAAATCTTTTCTTTATATAAAGTGAGAAGTCTTGCTGATTGTTAATAAAATCGTTTGATAAAACATATGCTTTTGAACCATCTTTTATAGTAATCGCACTTTTATTATCATCAAATGTATTTTTATTAATCAAAGCTATTGATTCTTCACCAATGCTCAATGCTTTATCGAGAAATCCAGAGAATTTATTTTCAGATATAGTTATCTTTGATCCGCTGAGATCTAATCCATCTCCATTGAAGTCTAATATTGTTGAATTGTCTTTAGAAATTAAAAATTTATTTTTACGAACCTCTCCATCACAGAAATCTAAATCAATTTGATCAGCAGAATTATTTTTAAATATAGATTTATAAATAAATACTTTGCTATCTCTAATATTTATTCCATCATCAGAACTACTTCCTTCAATTTTCGAATTAGTTATTTTTATATTTGCATTATGAATTGATAATTGACCTAAATATCTTACCCCTTCTAGTAATGCTTCTGAGCCTCCACTTATATTCAAATTGTTTATAGAAACATTTACGGACCTTTCTCTGCCCAAAATAGCTAAAACACCAAAAGATTTCCCTTTTATTTTGCTTTTTATTGAAACTGGTAACTTTTGAGTTCCATTTATGTCAAAGTCTGATTTTATTAAAATAGAAATGTTTTCATCTAAATAAAAATTTGTGCCTGATGAAAATATAATCTTTAAATTTTCTGGAAAAATTAAATTACTATTAATGGTGTAATTTCCAGGAAGGACAATTAATTCTTTTTTTTCTATTAGATAATCAACACTATTCAATTTGAGTGTATTCAAAGAACCTTCATATTCTGTAAGGGAAAAATTATTTAAATAATTTATATAAATGTCTTTCTCTGAAAATAACTTATTAGTAATATCATTTTGAATTTCAAATTTGTTATAAGAATTTTCATTTTCTAGAGTAATTTTGGTTATCCTATTTTTTGAAGCAAGAGATTTTATTATCTTCAGGGGTTTTAACTGAAATTCACTAGTAATAATATTTTTTTCGTTTTTAAATGTTATTGTAGATGGCGTATAGGAGTCATTGAAAATAGATAGAACATCATAATCTTCAAGCGATGATTTATTTTTCTCAAAAGTCATAAAAACTTTTCCGTAACTTAAATAATTCTCTATTAACTCAAGGTTTTTATTTAAATTATTAAAAAATTCATTTTTAAAAAAATTTGCTTTCCTTACAGAATTTTGACTTGAGTAAAGAACGTCATAGTTTTCATTAAAAGTTTTTTTGGCAAGATCAACTAATTGATCTTTTCTTTTAATTAGGTTCATAAGATGTTTATCTCTTAAGAACCTAAACTCATCATCTTGAGTTAATAAATAAAAAATGTCTAAAGTTTGAGATTTAACAAAATAGCTTTCAAACCATGAAGAATTGAAGTTTTCTAAAGATTTTTCAATAGGTTTCAAAGAGTCTTCTATTCTAAATAAAAACTTAAACTTCCCTCTCGTTTGATCGTAAAGATATTTAAAATTGTCTCCTGAAACCTGATGTGCATTATTAGTAAGTATGTTTAATGCTACAAACTTTGCTGCATAATCTAAATCAATTAGTTTCTTCAAACTTTTAAGATCTTTATTTTGTACTGCATTTAATAATAAATTTAGAGCTCCTAGATTTACGGAATGTTCTAAAGATGAGCCTTTTATTTCTTTGTTATTTACTAGATTATCTGAGCTGGATAGATGAGCAGTTAATCCTGTATTTTCTTTTCTATCCCAATCATCATTAGACTTGAAAAGAGAATAATTAGTCATTTTGTGGAATTTTTCAAACCACTCTTTGCTGTGATGTTCTACTAGCATATACATACCAATATCAATATCGTTGATTTTTAAAATAACCATCTCCCCAACTGGAGCAATTAAACCTATTTCAGATGCAATCTTATTTATAATTATTGTTGATATGTCTAAATCATCATTATAAGTAAGTAATGAAAACCTCCTCATATTATTGAGGTAATTGCCTTCTTTTTTGTGCTTTATTCTTAGTGAAATTGAATTATGGTTACTTATGGGAGAAACAGAAGTACCATGAAATTTATAATTTATTTTTTCCTCAACACCGTTAACTTTTAGTTTTGCTTTTCTCCAATAATTCAATTCGTCTTTTATAAAACCTATACTTTTGAATTTCTCAATTTGGTCATTAATATTTTTTAAGTCAGAACCAGACAAATATAATCTAACTATCTTTTTTTCAGGTAAAAAACTTTCGTTAAAATACTTTCTAAAATCAATCTCATTAAACAGAGTATCTGAAAAATCAATAATTTTGATAAGCCTAGGATAACTCTTAGAAAGCTCGATAGCTTTAGAATAAAAGCTGTCATTAAAATAAAAAAAAGAGTACGAGAAAATACTCAAAGCAAGAAAGGCTATAAAAAAGATCAAGAAGTTAGAAAAAAATCTAATCCTAGTCATGTTTAATACTTTAATAGATTAATTATCAAGAATATTACTGCTATAGGCTAATAAACTTAAATCTATAAAGCCATTAAGCTCAGTTAGATTTTTTGAAAGATCATTATCTTTGTTCAGTCTTGCTTCAGCAATCAATTCAACATGGCCATCTTTAATGTTTTTACTTTTTATAATGTATTGAGAAGTATTTTGATCTAAAGCTTTTAAAAAGGTGGCTTCTTCATCAGAGCTATATTTCAAGATTACTATGTAAGCTACTGTACCAAATGGAAGTCTATTCAATAAAATTATTAATACTGAAATAACAATTGTTGCCGTGAGAGAAACTTTGATATTTGCTACTCCATTTGCTATTCCAACTGCTACAGACCAAAACATATAGACTATATCCATAGGATCTTTAATTGCAGCCCTAAATCTTACTATAGATAATGCTCCTACCATTCCTAGAGATAACACAAGATTTCCGCTAATAACCATAATTACTGAAGTGGTTACAAGGCAAATTAAAATCAAAGATAAGTTAAAGCTTTTTTGATACAAAACTCCTTGATAGCTATTCCTATATGTCCACGAAATAATTGCAGCGCATATTAAGCTAGCAGAAAGTCCCACTAAAACATCAAAGATCGTAAGGTTAGCTCCAGAAGTAAGGTTTGATGTGCTGGCCTCTAAAATATCTCTAAAAGTTAGTGTATTGGTTGTTTCCATGTTTACGCCAGATATTATATCTAGATTAAGTCAGATTTGTTATCCAGACGTTTTGTTATTTAAAAAGTCCTGATATAAATTTATGATTTTTTTAAGATAAATCAAAAGATCTTTTAGATAAAACAAGAAATAAAAAGGGATCAACCAAACCGTATCTTTGCCTTCATATAATAAAATAGCGCTAAATGTCGTGAATAAAGAAGGTCTTAAAAAAACTTTTAAGCCATCTTTATAGATGTTTATTTTCTCGAAATAAAAATAAAGGAAAAATATACCCAAAGTATAAATGTAGAAGGTGCCAATTGTTGCAATTGCAACTCCATAAATCCCGTAACCTAAGAAAATAGAAAAGTAATTTAAAATTAAGGCATTTAATAAAGATAGTAAAAAAATTACTAATGTGTTCATTTGTTTATTATTTGCAATTAAGTAACTTTCCGGTAGAAAAGCTAAACCCTTCATAAAATAAGCAAATAAAAGCAATTGCATAACTAATATACTTCTTTTGTATTCTTCAAGAAAAAATTCAATGAATGGTGAAATTATAATTATTGCAATGATTAAAATTGACGCAAGAATGAATTCTGTAAATTTTGTTTGGTTATACATTAATAATCCTACTTCTTTTGAAGAATGAAATTGCTTCAACATTTTTGGCACTAGTAAGAAAATAACAGAATTAAATGCTGTCATAACTCCAAAAGATAAGAGGTAACCTAAATGATAAATTCCTAGTG
>MDTG01333421.1_pt1 | contig 15569 bp, 14 predicted proteins | sample 811421 | NCBI WGS metagenome assembly MDTG01 (sample SAMN05326645, study PRJNA326480) | marine metagenome | isolation source: seawater | place: Pacific Ocean: South East | collected 2011
CAATAAAATTTCTTAAGCCATAGATCATTTCTGCTGACCTTTGAATATCAATTTTATTTTTATCATTATCAGAAACTAAAACAATTTCTTTAGATGAAGTTTCTTTAAAAGAGTTTATTATTTCTTCAAGTAAATCTTCTAATTTTGTCGAACTAAAAAATTTATCTTCCTCTATTTGTTTTTTTGAAATTCTTTTTAAAATTTCACTACATCTTTTAGATTGACTAATTAATAAATCAATATCCTTTGATAATTCGTTATTATCTCCGATTTCTTTCTTCAGTTCTTTAGCTACTACACTTATTGTAGCTAATGGTGTTCCCAGAGAGTGTGCTGCTGCTGCTGCTTGACCACCTAAAGATTCTAATTCATACTCTTTATAAATCACCTCTTGTAGTTTTTTAAAAGCTTCCTCAGTTTTTTTTTTTTCACCAGAGAAACGAATACCAAAATAACTCAAAAATATTAAACCAATAAATATAGAAATTATAATTCCAGTTTTATAAAAGTTTGGAAAATCTAACGAATTCATATCCTCTCCTGGCAAAGGTAAATAAAAAAAAGATATGGTAAATAAAAGTAATGATGTTATTAAACCTAAAATAATAGTTGTACCCATACTTAAAAATGTTGATGAAACGATAGCTGGTATCACTAATAGAAAAGAAAAAGGATTAAAAATTCCTCCTGTCAAATAAAGCAGCGCACTTAATTGCAACAAATCGATCAAGAGGAAAGGAGCTGCATAAAAATCTTTTAGTTGATTTATTTTAATGCCAAATTGAAGATACAAATTTGTGGCCAAACCTAATGAAATGATCAAATAACTCTCTATAATTGGAAAAGGTAAATTTAAGTAATAGAAAACTATGCTAATTGCTAAAATTTGCCCAATAATAGCTATATACCTTAGAATTGTTAAAGTATTTTTATCTAAGCTTAAATTCTCTTTTGTGCGAAAAAGAGTAGAAAAATTCATTTTTAATTAAATATCTAAGTTAGTAACTTCAAGAGCATTATTTGTAATAAAGTCTTTCCTTGGGGCCACTTCATCTCCCATAAGAATCTTGATCATTTTTTGGTCTTCTTTAGACTTATCTTTCGTTCCTCTTGAGTATTGTACTCTCAACATTGTTCTGTTGTCAGGATTTAAGGTTGTTTCCCATAATTCTTCTGGATTCATTTCTCCTAATCCTTTAAATCTTTGTATTGAAAGTTTCTCTTTTTGGTCTTGGATAAATTTTTTATATTCGGACGATCCTTTTTTTATTCTTTTATCAGTTTTAGTTATTTGTAAAATATAATCCTCTAAATTTTTTTCATCTTTTATATATATACTTTTATTGGCTCTCGTAACTTTAAAAAGTGGAGGTTGTGCGAGATAAACATGTCCATTTTCAATTAATTGATTAAAAGGATGGTTGTTAAAAAAAGTAAGCAGAAGTGTTCTTATGTGAGATCCATCTACATCTGCATCAGTCATTATCACAATTTTATCATATCTAAGATTTTCAATATCAAATTCTTTTGATCCTGTTCCTAATGCATTTATTAATGTAACTATCTCACTAGATGACATCATTTTTGATAAAGCTTTTGTTGTCTCATCTTCTCCATTTTTTTTTCCATTTACAAAGGTATTAAGTATTTTTCCTCTTAATGGTAAAACTGCTTGAAACTCTCTAACTCTTCCTTGTTTAGCAGAGCCACCTGCTGAATCTCCCTCAACTATAAATAGTTCAGTCCCCTCTCTTTTTTGAATTTGACAATCTGCTAATTTACCTGGCAAACCAGAAAGTTCAAATGATCCTTTTCGTCTAACACTATCTCTTGCTTTCCTGGCTACATCTCTTGCCATTGCCGCTTGCGTTATTTTTTCTACGACTGTTTTAGCAATAGATGGATTTTGATCAAGCCAAGTGGAAACTTTTTCACCAATTATATTTTCTACAATATTTCTAATTTCAGAGGATACTAGTTTATCTTTTGTTTGAGAGGAAAACTTTGGATCTGGCATTTTAATAGATAGAACTGCTGTTAGACCTTCTTTAATGTCTTCTCCAGATAAAGTAATTTTACTTTTTTTACTGTTTTTTTCACTAGAATATTTATTTATAACTCTAGTTAACGCGCTTCTAAAACCTAATAAGTGGGTTCCGCCATCTTTTTGGGGAATATTATTTGTAAAAGGCAAAACCTCCTCTGAATAACCAGCGTTCCATTCAAATGAACATTCAACAGTGACGTTATTTTTATTTGCAGCTATATATACTGGTTTTTTAAATACCTGTTTTTCGCTTTTATTATGTAAGATTGGTTTTTTGTTATTAATGTGTTTTACGAATTCTATTATTCCTCCATCATATTTGTGAGTATACTCCTTTTGTTTTTTTGCTGTTTTGTCCAAAAGTATAATTGAAATTCCCTTATTTAAAAAAGCTAATTCTCTAATTCTTTTTTCGAGTATGCTAGGGCTGAATTTTACAGAGGAAAATATTTCGTTTGAAGGTAAAAAAGATATTTTTGTTCCTGTTTTCTTTGTTTTACCTATTTGTTTTAAAGGTTTGATTGAATTTCCATTCTCAAAAAAAATTTCATATTCCTTTCCTTCTCTAAAAATATTTAACTCAAGTTTTTTGGATAATGCATTCACAACTGAAACACCTACACCATGAAGCCCTCCGGAAACTTTATAAGAGTCATGATCAAATTTACCTCCAGCGTGTAATTGAGTCATTATTACTTCAGCAGCTGACATCTTTTCTCCTTTATGTATATCTACTGGAATTCCACGACCATCATCTTCAACAGTAATTGTTCCATTGCTATTTATCGAGACAATTATATTTTTACAATAACCAGCTAAGGCTTCATCAATAGAATTATCGATTACCTCAAAAACCATGTGGTGCAAGCCTGAACCATCATCGGTATCCCCGATATACATTCCTGGTCTTTTCCTTACTGCATCTAGCCCTTTAAGAACTTTTATTGAGTCCGCGCCATAGGACTGGTTTTTATCTAGTTTAGAATTTTTTGACATGTTTAATATAAGATTATTTAACATATCATTTTTTAAATATAATTAAAAATGAACAAAGTTGATAAGGACCTAGAATTATTCTATATCAACAGTTTTAAGGCAAAAATAAAATAAAAAACTAAAAAATCCTTTTTTTAGATTTTCATCGGCATTATAACAAAAAAACTATTTTTGTCCGACGGATCCTCAATTAAAACTGGTGAAGCAGAATCTTTTAAATTAATAGCCATTTCTTTATTTTCTATCTCCGATGCAATGTCTATTAAATACTTTGAATTAAAACTAATATTTAAATTTTCTGCACTAAATTTAGCGTTAATTTTTTCATTACCTTCCCCAGAATTCGCACTATTTACTGAAAGTTGGATATTATCTTTGTTTATTGATAATTTTACGCCTTCTTTCCTATCTAAAGAAACACTAGCAACTCTTTCGATAGAATTTATAAAATCCTTTGAAGAAACTATTAATTTTTTTTCATTATTTACTGGTATCACTTTTTTATAATCTGGAAATTTACCATCTATTACTTTTGAAATTAGTCTAATACTGCCTAATCTAAATTTTATTTTACTTTCACTTGATTGAATAATCAATTTATCTGAAGAATCTGTAAGTAAACTGCATAATTGAAAAACAGTTTTTCTAGGTATAATTAAAGATGCGAAATTATCTAAACCCTCTATCTCAAGGCTACTAGATGATAACCTATGACTATCAGTAGCGACCCCTGTTAAAAAGGTTTTGTTACTTGACTCTGTGAGATGTAAAAAAATTCCATTTAAATAATGACGTGTATCATCATTTGAAATCGCAATTTTTGTCTTATTAAGTAATTTTAAAAATCTAATATTATTTAATGTTATTTCTTTTCCTTCAAATTTATCATCAAACGTAGGGAAGTTGTCAACTGGCAAACATAATAGATTAAATTCTGAATTATCACTTTTCAAACTTAATTTATTTTGTGTTTTTAGATCAAAAACCAAGTCGGAATTAGCCGATATTTTTCTTAAGATATCAAAAAGTATAGCAGCTGAAGTGGTTGTACTACCTTCTTTTGTAATCTTCACATCAGATATTTCATCGTAAAATATAATATCTAAATCAGTTGCAACTATCGATAATTTATTATCCTTAAGTTCTAGTAAAACATTTGAAAGAATGGGAAGTGTATTTTTTTTTTCTACCACCCCTTGAACAAAATTTAAAGATTTTAAAAGAATATCTCTTCTTATTACAAACTGCATTATATTTTTATTGCTCTAATAAAATATTTTTAATCTGATTTATATTTTTTTTCATTTCATCGTCTTGATCAGATAATCGAGAAATTGTTTTCACAGCGTGAATTACAGTCGTGTGATCTCTATTGGCAAATCTTCTACCGATTTCAGGTAAAGATCTAGTAGTCATTTTTTTTGCTAAATACATAGCAATCTGCCTTGGCCTAGCTAAAGGCCTTGATCTTCTTTGTGAAAGCATTTCACTAAGTTGAATGTTAAAAAAACTCGAAACGACATTCTGTATCTTATCTACAGTAATTATTTTTGTTTGATTAAAAACGTCTCTTAAAATATTTTTACAATCGTTAATCGTTAATATCTTATTATGCACTCTACTAAAAGCGATTACCCTGTTTAAGACCCCAATTAATTCTCTAATGCTGGTCTTGCTCTCGGCTGCAATAAAATTAATTACATCATCATCTAAAGTTATAGACTCTTTAAATTGATTTTGAATTTCTTCAATTTTCTTTTTAATGATTTTTACTTTAAGCTCTAAATCTGGAGTTTCTATATCAACTACTAATCCTCCAGCTAATCTGGACTTTATCCTATCTTGCACTCTATCCAATTTCATCGGATTTCTATCTGAAGAAATTATTATTTGAGACCCCTTATCCATAAGACTGTTAAATGTGTGAAAAAACTCTTCCTGTAAGCTTTCTTTTCCACTGATAAACTGAATGTCATCGATAATAAAAACGGAAGATTTTCTAAAAAAATCTTTGAAGTTAACCATATCATTTTTTTTTATCGATTTAATGAAATGATACATAAAACGCTCTGCAGATATAAACATTACATTGTTATCATTTTGAAGTTCTAATCCTATAGCGTTTAATAAATGAGTTTTTCCTAACCCAACACCACCACATAAATACAATGGATTGTAGCGACTAATTTCATGGCAAACTTTTTTTGAGTATGAAAGCGCTATATTATTACTTTTTCCCTCAATAAAGTTTTTGAAGTTTAAGTTGGGATTTAATCTATTATAATTTAGTATTGAGTCTTTAATCTCGGCAACTTTACTTAATTCATCAATCTTCAATAATTCTCGATTTTGAGAATTTTCCTCTACAATTTTAAATTCAATTCTATTTAGACTTAATTTAAAGCTTTTTACTTGTTCCAAAATTTTATCTAAATATCTAGAGACTATCCAATCTCTAAAAAACCTTGTTGGAACACCTAGCACTAAATAATCATTGTATTCTTTTACTAAAGATAGCTTCTGCAGCCAACTATTGTAAATTTCACTGCCAAATGTTTTTTTAAATGAACTTTGTATTTCTTCCCAATTTAACGTTTTTTCTTCCTCAGAAATATAAACGTTTTGTTTTTGTATTATTTTATCCATGTAAATAAATTTATTAGGAGAGACCTTTAAACGACTTTTAAAAAAATATTGCAACTATTTACAGGTTGTAATTAAAAAAAAAAACTTTGTTAGGTTGTAGACTTACCGTGGAGATGGAAATAATTTTGATTACAACTTTTAAATGAAACAATATTTGGTTTACAAAAACTAAATGTAGATTTTTAAACTAATCAACTTCGAATTGTTAAAGTTATTTGATTCGTTTTGTAATTCTAGAAATTTTTCTAGAAGCAGTTTTTTTATTTACAACACCAGACTTAGCAACCTGCATTAGAATTGATTGGAATTTTGGTAAAAATTTTTTAGCTTTATCATTTTCTTTCGAATTAAGTAATAATTCCATTTTTTTTATAGCATTTTTGTATTTACTCTTTCTAATCCTGTTAATTAAAGTTTGTTTTTTTACTCTTCTTACTCTTCTAATGGCTGATTTTGTATTTGGCATGATAGAAATCTATATATGTACACTATTAGAGGGTCAACTTTATTATTTCTGACATCTCTTGCAAAAAAATGAAGACCGATTTGAAATAGGTATCTTAAAAATACTTGCATTACAATCTATGTTAGAACAATTTTTTCCCTCACGACCATAAACTTTGAATTTCTGTTGAAAAAAACCTTTTTTTCCATTTATACTTGAAAAATCCCTTATGGATGCTCCGCCATTTTTAATAGCTTTTATTAAAATTTTTTTTGTAAAATTAATTATCTTTAAAATTTCATAATTTTTAAGAGTTTGTATTTTTCTTGTTGGTCTTACTTTACTTAGAAAAAGGATTTCGTTTACATAAATATTTCCAAGACCTGACACAAACCTTTGATCCATAAGTAAATCTTTAATTGATCTATTTTTTCCAGAGATATATTCTTTGAAATAATCAAACTTATATTTTTTTTCTAATGGTTCTGGACCTAAATTGTTAAGATGAAAATTGTTTTTATAATTTTTTTTACTTAAAATTTTTATGAAGCCGAATTTTCTAACATCATTATAAATTAATTTTTGACCATTACCTAAGTGAAATATTACTCTATCGTGTTTATAATCTTTATTACTTAAGCTATAATAAAAACTTGTTTTATACTTTTGATTTTTCTGGTCTAAAAAGAAAAATTTTCCTGTCATGCCTAAATGAACTAAAATTACAAAAAATTTATCAAGTAAAAATAATAAAAATTTTGACTTTCGCTCAATTTTTTTAATTTTTAATCCTGTTATTTTTGTGAACTCCTTGTTTGTTAACTTATATCTTAATTTACTATCGTTAATTTTTACTTTTTTAATAACTAAGTTTTGAATTTTGCTTTTAAGAGACCTTTTAACAACTTCAACTTCTGGCAATTCTGGCATATAATTATTTTATGAAAAATACTATTCAAGATAAAACTAAATTAGTCAATTCTGTATTTTCACAAGTTTACAAAAGATATGATTTAATGAATGATATTATGTCTCTTGGTATCCATAGGATATGGAAAGAAAAATTTATAGATTGGATGAATCCTCAACCTCAAAGCAAATTAATCGATGTTGCTTCAGGAACGGGTGATATAGCAAAACTATTCTTAGATAGAACAAATAATTCTGCACAAGTTACATGTGTGGAACCTAATAATGGAATGCTTAAACAAGGTAAACTTAAACTAAATAAATATAATTCGATTTCGTGGATTAATTCTAATGCCGAAAATATTCCAGTTAAGGATAATACTTTTGACTATTATTCAATAAGCTATGGCATAAGAAATGTAAGTAATATAAATATTACTTTGAAAGAAGCGTTAAGAGTTTTAAAGCCTGGTGGACGTTTTATGTGTTTAGAATTTTCAAAAATTGATAATGAAATATTAAATTTTTTATACAAGCGTTATTCAAAGACTATTCCACATATTGGAAAATTAGTAGTTGGCTCAGATAAACCTTATAAATATTTAGTTGATAGCATAAACAAATTTTATAACCAAAAGGAATTAGTCAGCTTGATGAAAAATAATGGTTTTTCAGATATTGAATTTAGAAATGTTTCTAATGGGATATCAGCAATTCATTCAGGTTGGAAAATTTAGATGTTGAATAGAGTTTTTAAATTATTTCAGATAGCAAGAAAATTATCAACCTCAGGTGCTGTAGAAATAATTAATGAGGCACATCCTCTTCCCCGTTCATTAAATTTGTTTTTCCATTGTATTTCTCTTGGCACCAATCCAAATCTCATTAATAATCTAAAAGAGCCTGGAGATAAACTTTGTATAGCTCTTCAAGGTATGGGGACTACATTTATAAAGTTAGGTCAATTTTTAGCTACAAGGCCAGATATAATAGGAGAAAATTTAGCAAAAGGTTTAGAAAAACTTCAAGATAAGGTTCCTGCATTTGATATTTATGATGCAAAAAAAGTAATAAAAAAGGAAATTGGGGAAAGTTATTTTAAAAATATATCTGAAATAAGTGAACCAATAGCTGCAGCGTCAATAGCCCAAGTGCATTTAGCAAAAATTAAAACAAATAACACAGATAAACAGGTAGCAATTAAAATTCTTAGACCAGATATTGAAAAATTATTTAATGAAGAATTAGATGCTTTGATGCTATTTGCATATATTGTTGAAAATATTTTTTCTAAAGCAAAAAGATTAAAGCTTATTGAGGTTGTGCATCTTCTAAGAGAAATAACTAATATTGAAATGGATTTAAGGTTTGAAGCAGCTGCAGCAAATGAACTTTATGAAAATACTAAAAATGATTTAGGCTTTAATGTTCCTAAGATTTATTGGAACTACACAACAAAAAAAGTTTTAACGTTAGATAAAGTTGAAGGTGTATCAATTAGAGAACATCAAAAACTGCAAAATTTAGGTGTAGACCTAAAAAAACTTGCAGAAAATTTAATTCAACATTTTTTAATGCAAGCAGTGAGAGATGGTTTCTTTCATGGTGATATGCATCAAGGAAACCTTTTTGTCGATAACAAAGGCAACATAATACCAGTAGATTTCGGGATAATGGGTCGGTTAGATAAAAATAATAGAAAATTTTTAGCAGAAATATTATACGGTTTTATTCAAAGAGATTATGTAAAAGTTGCTGAAGTACATTTTCAAGCAGGTTTAGTTCCACAGGATGCCTCTAAGGAAGAATTTGCTCAAGCCTTGAGGTCAGTTGGAGAACCAATATTTGGTCAATCTATTAAAGATATCTCAGGGGGAAATTTACTAGCTCAATTATTCGAGATTACTGAGAAATTTAACATGGCTACTCAACCGCCTTTATTATTACTACAAAAAACTATGGTTGTAGTTGAAGGTGTGGCTAGGAAACTTTATCCAGAAACTAACATTTGGGAAGTCTCTAAACCAGTATTGGAAGATTGGTTAAAAAATGTGAAAAGTCCAAAATCGACTTTTGACACAGCTATCAGAACCTCATCAGAAATAATTAAAAGAATTCCAGATCTGCCAAATTTTATCGATAGGGCCGATTATGCTTTGAAATTGATGGCCGAGGGAAAATTGAATTTTGCGATTGCAGGAAACAAAAGTTTGGAAATGGAGCAAATGAAACTTAAGAACTTCAGGAATAATATAGTAATTAGTTTTTTTGGTATTGTAATTGTCTTTTTATTAGTATTTTAATTAGTTATGTCCTTAAAAAATAAAAAAATAATCTTAATTATTGGTGGTGGTATTGCTGCATATAAATGTTTGGATTTAATCAGATTGTTAAAAAAAAAATAATAATGAGATTAAAACGATACTAACAAAAAGCGGTAAGGAATTTGTAACTCCATTATCAATAAATACTCTTACAAAAAATAAAACCTTTGAAGACATTTTCGATAAGAATTCTGAAGCTGAAATAGATCATATATCTTTATCTAGATGGGCAGATCTAATAATTGTGATGCCTACTACAGCAAATTTTATGACTAAGTTAAGCCTCGGAAAAGCAGAGGATCTAGCGACCACAGTTATTTTGGCCTCTAACAAAGATATATTATTAGTACCAGCGATGAATGTAAGAATGTGGTTACACAAAGCCACGCAACAAAATGTTAAAATTTTAAGAGATTACGGATATTTGTTTATAGGCCCTGAAAAAGGTGAGATGGCATGTGGTGAATACGGTGAAGGTAAAATGTCTAGTCCTAGACAAATTTTTACCTATGTTGAAAATTATTTTAAAAATAGGAATTTAGTTAAAAATAAAGATTTTAAAGCTTTAGTCACTGCTGGGCCTACAAGAGAGTATATTGATCCAGTTAGGTATATATCTAATGAGTCCAGCGGTAAGCAGGGTTATGAAATAGCTTTAGCTCTTAGCAAATTAGGAATCAAAACAACATTGATTATTGGACCGTCAAATTTAATCACTCAAAAAGATATTAAAACAAAAAAAATAATAAATGCAGATGAGATGCTATATGAGGTAAAAAAATGTTTACCAGTAGATGTTGCTATTTGTGCTGCAGCTGTTTCTGATTTTAAGCCAACTAATAAAAGTAAGAATAAAATAAAGAAAGAACAAAATGTTATTAAATCTATTAATTTATCAAAGAATAAGGATATTTTAGAATTTTTAAGTAAAAATAATAAGTATAGGCCAAAATTAGTAGTCGGTTTTTCTGCCGAAACAGAAGAAATAAATAAAAACTCAATTATAAAGATGAAGAAAAAAAATTGTGATTTAATTATCGCAAATGATGTTTCAAAAAAAAGTAAGGGATTTAACTCAGATTATAATGAGGTTACAATTATTGATAGTAATGAAAATACAAAAATAATTAAAAAAAACAAAAAAAGTTATATAGCAAATAAAATTGCTGAAGTTGTTTTAGATAAATTATTAGTTGATGACAGAAATATTAATTAAAAGATTATCTAAAAATGTAAATTTACCAAAATACGAAACAGAGGGTTCATCAGGGATGGATTTATCAGCTGATATAAATTCTAAGATAGATCTTGAGCCGGGAGAATCGTCAATAATTCCTACAGGCATTTCAGTTTCTATACCTAGAAATTTTGAGATACAAATAAGGCCAAGGTCAGGTTTGGCTGCAAAAAAACAAATTACAGTTCTTAATACTCCTGGAACAATCGATGCAGACTATAGGGGAGAAATTAAAGTAATTTTAATTAATTTAGGTAGAAAAATTTTTACAGTAGAAAAGGGTGCTAGGATTGCTCAAATGATATTATGTCCTATAGAAAAAGCTAAAATTAAAGAAGTTCAAGATTTAGAAAAAACTAATAGAGGAACTAAGGGCTTTGGATCTACAGGATCTAAATAATAGATGAACTCTAATATTAAATACATAAAAAGATTTGAAAAACAAATTATTTTAAAAAAAATTGGAATAGGTGGACAAAAAAAGATTATAAATTCTAAAGTTTTAATTATAGGGATTGGAGGTTTAGGTTGTCCACTATTGACATACCTTGTAGCTTCAGGAGTAGGAACCATAGGTATTGTCGATGAAGACAAGGTTGAATTAAGTAATTTAAATAGACAAACTATTTTTACCACTAACGATGTTGGGAAATTTAAAGTTATTCAAGCAAAAAAATATATAAATAAGGTTAACAAGAAAATCAAAATTAAAGTCTTTAAAAAAAAAATAAATTCATCCAATATTGAATCTATAATTGAAGATTTTGACATAATTTGTGATGGAACAGATAACTATGAAACTCGTTTTATAATAAATGATTATTGTAAACTTGGTAAAAAAATTCTTATATCAGCAGCGATTAGTAAATTTGATGGACATTTATATAAATTTAATTTTAAGAAAAAGAGTTCATGTTATCGATGTTTTATGCCTGAAATACCAATGTACGAAAATAACTGTGAAACTGAGGGAATATTCTCTCCTGTAGCTGGTGTGCTTGGCTCTCTTCAAGCAAATGAAGTTTTAAAAACGATTCTGGGTTTTAAAGAAAATTTAAATAATAAAATGATAATTTTCAATGGAGTTGAATCTAATTTTAGAAGTATAAAATTATCATATAATCCAAATTGTAAAAATAAATGTTCAAAATAATTACAAGTTTTTTAGTTTTCTTTTTTTTTCAAACACTTACTGCAGATGAATATTTTTTGACATTAAGAAACGACAAAGTGAATTTGAGACAAGGTCCTTCATTTGAATATCCAATAAAGTTATTTTATAAGAAAAGATTTTTACCTGTGTTAGTCCAAGATAAATTTGAAAACTTTAGGAAAGTCAGAGATCATGAAAATAACACTGGTTGGATTCATATTTCTCAACTTTCTAAAAAGAAAGCAGCAATTGTTATTGAAAATGAGCAATTAATTTTCAGTAAGCCTTCTATTTATTCCAAACCCTCAGCAATTCTTAAAAAAGGTAGGTTATGTAGAATTAAAAAATGTAAACAAAATTGGTGTAAAATACATGTGGAAAAATTTAAGGGATGGGTAAAAAAAGATAGTTTGTGGGGATTGCTTTAAAACTATTTTTTATATTTAGCTGTCCAAATTTTATCCAAAGCAAAATACCAAACTGCATTTGCTAATGGCTCAACTATAGCATCGGTTAGAGCAATCATGAAGGAGACATCTGCTACCAGCATTAATACAGTTATGGCTATAGCAAAGTGACCAATAGTATATATAATTGTTCTTAAAATTGAACCTTTGTTGCTATCGTATATACTTTTTGTAGCTGAAAAAATTCCGTGTGTAAATTCTGTCATCTAATTAAAAGGATTTTCTAAAACGCACGCCACTAAGTGAATTCTATTTTGCTCCCCTCCATTAAAAAAGTTGTGATATTTAGTATTATTTGTAATTGTTACCGATCCATCAGCCGGCATATGTCTACAAACTTCTTCTATTACCATTCTGCAACCTTTATTAGTTATAATTGGTATGTGTAATCTTGGTTCTGGATCTCTATGCCAACTAAGGGTTGACCTAGGTTCCTTTAATAAAATTCTAACTCTACCAAGTTTAAAATGTTTCTTTAAAGTATTGTATACTTCTTCAAAATAAGTTCCTTTAAACTCAGGTACAACCTCGGTGTACTTTGACTCATCTATTGGCTTATCTCTTTTAATTTCTTTGCCTTTCTCATCTGGTATAGTCCAATATATTCCTCTAACGTTATGTCCCTCAGTCGAAGAAGTATCGCCTGGGATTTGATTTAAAGAGATGGCCCCGAAATTTTTTATTCCTAAAGTGCTAAACTTCTTTTTTTTAAGGACAGTATTTAAATCAGCTCTCAGTTTATCTATATCAAATTTTAAATTTGGCACCTTGTAAAAATCATCTTTTACGTTTTGCTTTAAGGGCTCTAAATTTTCTGTTTGCTTAACAATTTCCATATTAATTCATTTTTTTTAAGTAAGATCTATCAGCGTTCATGATTTTTGTCCATGCTGCTACAAAATCTTTTATAAATTTTTCTCTATTATCATCTTGGGCATATACTTCTGAGTAAGATCTAAGTATAGAATTAGAACCAAATACTAAATCTGCTCTTGATGCAGTGAATTTGACTTTGTTCGTTTTACGATCGATAATGTCGTAAGAATTTTTACCTGTCGGTTTCCATATGTATTTCATATCAACTAGATTAATAAAAAAATCATTAGTTAGTGCTCCAACTTTATCGGTAAACACGCCTTTGTTTTTAGCTGACTCGTGATTTGTTCCTAACACTCTCATGCCGCCCACTAAACAAGTCATTTCTTGGGCTGTTAATCCCATCAACGAAGCACGCTCTAGTAAAAGCTCTTCTGGCATCACAGAATAATCTGACTTCATATAATTTCTAAATCCATCATGTAGGGGTTCTAACCATTTAAAATTTTTTATTTCGGTTTGCTGTTGATTGGAATCTCCTCTTCCAGGATTAAATGGAACATTAACCTTAGATCCACCTTTTTTTAAAGCTTTTTCTAAACCGACATTACCACCAAGTATTATTGTATCTGCAACTGATGCACCTGCTTTTTTAGCGAGATCCTCTAAAACTTTAAGAACTTTGGAAAGTTTGTTTGGCTCATTAGCTTCCCAGTTTTTCATCGGCTCTAATCTTATCCGAGCTCCATTAGCACCACCTCTTTTATCAGTTTTTCTAAATGTTCTGGCACTGTCCCAGGCAGTTTTAATTAAGTCGCTAGAACTTAATTTGCTAGCTGCAATCATTTTCTTTAATTTATTTACACTGTATTTCTTTTTGGAAGGCGATACGTTTCCTTGCCACAACAAATCTTCTTTAGGTGCCCAAGGTCCAATGTAGTTATCTTTACTTCCCATTGTTCTATGAGTTAACTTAAACCAAGCTCTTGCAAATGAGTCCTCAAAAAACTTTGGATTTTTATAAAATTTTTCTGAAATTTTTCGATATTCAGGATCCATAGCCATAGCCATGTCAGCGTCAGTAAACATTAATCTAGCTTTTTTCTTTGGGTCACCTAAATCAGTTGGTTTTTTTTCCTCTTCAAGATTAATAGGTTCCCATTGCCAAGCACCAGCTGGACTTTTTTTACTTTCCCACTCGTAATTAAGTAACAAGTCTAAATATTGATGATCCCATTTATCAGGGTTAGTTGTCCAAGCACCTTCTAGTCCAGATGTTATTTGATTTACGCCTGTCCCATTTTCTTGAACCCATCCAAATCCTTGTTCATGAATATCAGCACCTGCGGGTTCTGGGCCTAGGTTAGCCGGATTCCCATTTCCATGAGCTCTTCCAATAGAATGTCCGCCAATAGTAAGTGCAGCAGTTTCTATATCGTTCATTCCCATTCTTCCGAAAGTTTCCCGAACATCCATTGCAGTTCTAACTGGATCAGGTTTGCCCTCCACACCTTCTGGATTAACATACACAAGTTGAAAATGAGATGCTGCAAGTGGTGCTTCTAAAGAAGAACGGTCTTGTGGGTCACCGTATCTATTAACAGCTAAAGGAACTGTTTCTTTGCCCCAATAAACATCTTTTTCTGGTCCCCATATATCTTCTCTTCCAAATGAAAAACCAAAAGTTTTAAATCCTGCTTTTTCATAAGCAATAGTTCCAGCTAAAACCATAAGATCTGACCAGCTTAATTTATTTCCATATTTTTTTTTGATTGGCCAAAGAATACGCCTAGCTTTGTCTAAGTTTGTGTTATCTGGCCAAGAGTCTTGTGGAGAAAATCTGTGTGATCCAACATTCGGTCTACCATCGAATTCCCTATAAGTTCCAACTTGGTGCCAAGTCAGTCTAACCATTAGTCCAGTATAACTACCTAAATCTGCAGGCCACCATTCTTGGCTATCTGTCATTAATTTTAATAAATCTTTTTTAAGAGCTTTAAAATTTAATTTCTTCACTTCTTTTCTATAATTAAAATTTGGCAATGGATTAGTCTTTTTGTCGTGTTGATGTAGGATATCTAGATTGATACTGTTAGGCCAAAGCCTTGCAGTGTTAGAGTCTCCTGATTTAGTTACGCCACCGTGCATAACTGGACACTTGCCATTATTATTTTTTTTGTAATCTACACTCATCTCAAAATCTAGTTTATAATAGTTCTAAAGTGAAAAACAAGCGACAAACTGTCAATTTTTCAAATTTATAAATACCTCTACATTTTTTATTTTTTTACCATTTGGTGCTTTTGGAATTTTTTGAATTACTACCTCATTTGCATCTATATCGATTAACTCACAGCTTTCGCTATCATAAAAATGATGATGTTCTGAAACATTAGTATCAAAATAAGTTTTTTTTCCTCTCACCTCAACTTCATTTAAATGTCCTGCATCTTTGAAAGCATGAACAGTATTATAAATTGTTGCTAAAGCAAATTTCGAAGTTATTTTTTTTTCTAAGAGTTTATTTAA
>MDTG01413665.1_pt1 | contig 15569 bp, 9 predicted proteins | sample 811421 | NCBI WGS metagenome assembly MDTG01 (sample SAMN05326645, study PRJNA326480) | marine metagenome | isolation source: seawater | place: Pacific Ocean: South East | collected 2011
TTTCATATTTACCATATAAACCTAACTTTATTTCATCAGTGGGATTATTTTCAGCCAGTTTTATGATTGACTGAGTTGTATTAACTGTTTCAGTAGTTACATTTGTTACAGTTGTTTGTCCAATAATATTTCCTTCTATTTTTAAATCTCCTTCTATAGTTGTAATACTGGTACTTTTACCTATAGATTCGATATTTGGTTGAACTCCTGTGGATAGTGAACCAGATAGTGTAGTTGCATTTACTGTATTGACTGTTAATTCAGTTGCAGATACTGTATATGCTGATATACTAGTTATTCCCTCTACTATAGGTACAGTATGTCCTATTTGCATATCAGTTGTACCTAAAACAATTTTACTTTCATTTAACTGTGTTTGTATGTTTGCTACTTTGTTATTAACATCAATAATTCTGGCAAGTCCAGTTGTTGCAGTTGTAATACTATTATTAACATCAATTACTCTGGCAAGACCAGTTGTTGCAGTTGTAATACTATTATTAACATCAATGACTCTGGCAAGTCCAGTTGTTGCAGTTGTGATACTATTATTAACACTAGTTATCTTAGCAAGTCCAGTTGTTGCAGTTGTAATACTATTATTAACATCAATTACTCTAGCAAGTCCAGTTGTTGCAGTTGTGATACTGTTATTAACATCAATTACTCTAGCAAGTCCAGCTGTTGCATTCTCAATTTCAGAATCAACATAGGTTATATTAGCAAGCCCTTGGGTAGCAGTGTTTATAAGTCCTTCTACATCACTTACACTTAATCCACCTGTTTGTGTTGTACTTCCACCATCTGGATTAGAAATTACAATAGTTGCACCAGTAGTATCTATTGATGATAAGTCAAGATTACTTATTGCATTATCTACATAATCTTGAGTAGCAAATCCTCCAGATGATATCTGATTATCTACATATGTTCTTGTTGCAAGATTAAGGGTTGATGTTTCGACTAGATTATTTACGTAGGTTACATTTGTTAAATTACCAGTAGCTACTCCTATAGCTGAATCTCTTTCGCTAGTTATAATACTTTTTTGTGCTGACAATCTGGTATTAATGTCTGTAGACAGAGTTGCGGTAGAATAAGCTATTTCCTGTCTAAGTACACTTGCCAAACTAGTTGTAGCCATATCAATGCTATCACTATTTAATATTGCAAGAGAAGATGATGTATTATTTACAAGTGACTCAATTTGGCTTGATACCATAAGAATTCCAGATTCAGTCGGCATTGTGATTGTATTTGCATCTTCACCTGATTCATTAATTTGAAAACGCGTATGTTTAGTAGGTGTAGTATCTGAATATGATTTAAATAAAACTAAATCCCTCACAGAAAACGACGAATCACTTATGCTTGCCTGTACAATTGTTTGAATATGCTGACTCGATAGTTCTAAATCATTTTTTAAATCAGCTTTCGATATACCTATTAAACCTAATGAATTATTATTTTGACCAATCATCATAATTTCTCCAATATCAACATTTTTGACAATATTTGGAATATTATGAATATTAGTACCAATATTTACGTCATCTTTTAATAACCAGGGTGGGTTAGGATAGTTATCTAGGTCTATACGATCTGATGTTATTGGACTACCTTTCCAGGTTCCACTTGTTATTGTACCTATGGTAGTGAGGTTTTCTAAAGTTGTAATAGCTGGGTGCGATACAGTATTAATAGTACCTGTAATATTTTTAGCGGTGATTATATTTGTATCTACATTATCAGATTCTAGTTTACCAAGAACAAGAGTAGCACCTATACTATCCATAGTAATAGGATTATTAGGATCAGTGTTGGTAAGGTAATCAAATAATTTCCATTTGTTATCATAATAATCTCTTACAATACCGTGATTTTGACTAGAATTTATTGAATGATATATACCTATATTCATTGGTATGTATTGATTACTATCTGTTAACCCTAGTTGAATTAAGCCGGCAGTTACATATTCATTTGTTTGTTCTAAATCAGTCAAACTAGTACTGATAATATCTCCCATAACTTTTAAACTACCATAAACTGTTGTAGTTAATTGTGTTTTACCAACTGTAGTTAAATTAGACATTGTTGTGACTAGATTTTGTTCAACAGTTTGTAATTCACCTGATAATGAATTTGCTGAAATACTATCCAATGTTATATTATTTGTTGACCCTCCAAGTGGAATATTTGTTGAACCGATGTTAATAAGTGCGTTGTCAATCATTGATACTGGAAATTTACCAGTAGTGTTATCTATAGATAACATACTATTTATATCAGATTTAAGTGCAAGTTCACCACCTTCGTTAGGCATCTGTAATATTATATTTTTATTATGATCGTTATGTGAGACAAATCTAATACTATAAAAGCCTTTTGCTCTGAGTGTAAAACCATCTGGTTGACTAAATGTATCAGGATAGAATGAACCATCAAAAGTGTTTATATCAATTTTAACGTCCTCAAGGTTGCGCATTTTTTTTACATTGTCCATTATCTCAGATTCTGATGATATAGTTTGAATAATATCACCAGATGCACTTGAATCTGTCTGAATAAATCTATTACCAATATTCTGCCATCCTATAAGACCACCATAGTATCCCTCAAATTCATTACTAGTCAAATTATAACGTATAGTTCCAATATATCTATCATCATCTTGAGTAGGTCTATCATTTGTAACACCCCTGGGTAATTTAATTCCTCCTACAGACTCCATTTCTAAAATCAAGTTTTGTAGAGGTTCGCTTCTTGATGAACCTTGATCAGTTAAAAATATTTTTTCAGCAGTACTGTGTATTTGATTCATAAGTTCAAAACCACTTCCTTCAAGTCTATCTGCTTTTAAAGTTCCTCTAACTTCCAAATCTCTCCTAAAAAGAGAATCGCGGTTTACCATAAATGCAGGTTGGTTTTTAGAGTATCTTCCACCTATACTGAGATTTTTTACTTCCAGTATATTAAAACTTGCATTTCTACTCATCTATATAATATACAAATATATATATATTATGAAATTTAAATTCATAAAAATATAATTATAGAATATAATATATACTTATTTACTATAATTAGATTTAATAATATCAATCTCTTTTGATAATTTTTGTATCTCTTTATTTTGGATTTTAATGGATTCTACTAAGAGTACCATTAAGTTTGTATAATCAATGTTTAGACAATTAGCTTTATCTTTTTTAATGAAATCGCTGTTATATTCAGATGTTAAACCATAGAATTTTTTCTTATGATTATCTTGTTTCCTATTATATATTATACTATCTATTTTAGTAATATCATCTATTGGATCTAATATCTTTTGTATATTATATATGTCATTATAATCAATATCTTGAAAAATGTTACCATTGATTTTTATATTATTATCTAAAAATACATCACCACTATTTACTGATAATGCATAATTATCTTTATCACCGATTATATTTAGTTGACTTTCATTTTTATTCCAATGTATTTTATTATTATTATGTCCTTTAAAAACAAAATCCTTTTTACCAACAATATTAGTATCAATACGTACTAAAGATTGACTAATATCATTGTCATAACCTCGTCCACATAATATAAGCATATCTGTCAATGTTCCATTACTCATAACAGCAAATTCCATATTAGATGATTCTGCGTTGTCTGTAGCATCAATTATTTGTGTTGCTATTTCACCATATCTTGCACTATTTTCACCTTTTATAGATCCATCGTTTTGTCCTACCATCCTTATTCTACTTACATATTCATATGCACTGCTAGAACCTCCTCCCTTATTATAAAGTAGGTTCAATACATTACCAGTTGTATTATTAATTGAAGGATTTATATTAAGTGATCCCGATGGACTTGTATAAATATAGTTACTATAATTAGGTGTCACTTCTTTTGTTTTCATACCCGGATAAGTAAGTACAAGGTTAGGAGTTAATGATGTTAATTCCATTTCCATAGCTGATATTTTATTTTCAAGTTTAAGATTACCATTGAATACTATATTATCGACTATATTGTCTATATCTAAATGTTGTTGTTGATTATTACCTGATATCAAATTCCAACTATTATTTTTTCCAAATCCTTCAAAATTATCTAAATCAGTATTAAATCGAATATAACCTTTTGAACTAGATAGATCATTTGTATTTGGACGCTCCTGTGTAGTTCCTACTGGTACTCTGATAGCATCATTTGTTCCTAAATCTAGAGATACTCTACAATCTGCATTACCGATTGCAATTTTATCTTTTACACTTAATATATTATCTATAAATGTAGATCCTTTAATTCGTGTATTACCACCTACAAATAATGATTCTTGAGTTTTTGTTATACTTTTTCCTATACTTATTTTGTTTGTTTGAACTGCACTAAATGATTGCATTATAATTAATAATGTGATAAAAATATCATAGATTTAAACCTGTTTATATAAATAATATAAATAGTTTTATTGATATATAAGTCCTCCCATTCCATTTTCAATTACAAGTATGTTAAAGTATGACGTATAATATCTAAAATTGACTGATGTAGTTGACATTTGATCAATAGTTATTTTAAATTGTTTATGTCTAAATGATGATAGATTAAAAGTACCTCTAGGTTCATTTATAGATGGATTGAGTGAGAAATTAAGCATATATAATTGCTCTGATTGTTCTTTATAAATATCAAGAGTCTGAGTACTTGTGGTTGTAGCGTGTGTTAATTGTGTTAAACCTGATTTACTTGGACCAACTCCCTCAAATCTTTCATATAACTGGATTTTAGATAACATATTAATATCAATATTCTCAAGTATTGGTGTATTATTAATCAATATATCAGTATGCGTAATACCGCTTATATAATCGTGTGGATCAGGTGTGTTTGGATCTTGTATTAACCATAATATATATTTAGTTGGATGTTTAGAATCAAAATCTACATAATGAGTTGTGGGTGAATTTGAGGAAACATCTAAATTTATATTTGAACTTATATTGTAAGATGGAATAAGATAATCTAATTTACCAGCATTTAAAAACATTTTTTTTTCATCATCTCCAATATGTATATACTGAGTTGTTATCTCAAATTCATTTATAGATGCATTTGTTGATGTTACAGAAGTGCCATCTATATTTATTACACTGTCTATATCTGTATTGAATGTTATCTTTAATTCTATTCTTGAATTATTCAAAGCACAAACAGGTAAATACAATTCAGGATTTCCTGAAAAAAAGAATGGAAGAGGCAAATAACAATCAAGCTGGGAATTATCAGTAGGTGCATCACCCTCACAATGTGTCATTCTTTGGTATTTTGTTTGTTTACTAGTAGAATTGTTTAATGAATTAAGTAAATATATAAGTTCACCATTAAAGGTTTGAACATTTATTCCATTAATGGTTAATTGTGCTTCTTTGATTATGTTATGACCTATTCCGTTTTTGTATTTTGTATTACTATCACTTAATTGACTTAATTTAAAACGTAAATAGATACCAGCAAGTAGGTCACCTTTTTTAGGTATATCAATATTTATTACGGAACCAAAATTTGGAGTTGATGTATATGGAACTTTACTATAATCAATTGAAAAATTTCTTGCATTAATATAGCTTTTCTTAAAATAGGTTGTTTGAGGATTTCCATATAGATAAATATCTTCATTTCTTTGTGAGTTAAGTTGTAAGAGATTACCAGATACCATATTTATTATAAATCAACATAATAAAATAAAATTATATACACAGATTTATACCCCTTTAGTTTCTATATCACTATTTTGATAATTATATTTTTCTATTAGTAACTGCTTAATATAATCTACCCAATCACCCTGAAGTTGTATAATACTTCCATCCTTAATTGATCCATTGCAACATTTAGTTTTTTTAACCATTTTAATAAACTCTTTTATTTCTTTATCTGACTCAAGAGTATTGGCAAAATTTTCTATTAAAGTCCAAGATTTACGGCCATTTCGTTGTTGTTTAGATATTATTACCTTATCTTTTGAAATAATATCAAGAGACTCTTCATTGAAATTAATGTTCATAAATATGATTATGTTGAACTCTTTAAATAATCATCAATTTTAAATAAAAAGATTTTATATAACCTTTAATCACTATCTGAGTCTATATCACATCCTCCACCACTACTAAAAGACAAATTATCATCACTTGCACCATTATTTGTATTTGATATAAGATTTTTATTTTTTTTATTATCAATATATGTTACATTTTCAAAATATTTTTCTAATTCTTGTCTTACATAATCAAGTCTATTACTACTAACTGTCCATCCTTTATGTTCCGGATTCCATCTAGCTCCAAAACCCTTAATAAGATCTCTACGATCAAATGTATTGCCACCTATAAGAATGGCATCCTTATATACAGACAACGTACAATCACCCTTTTGAATTATCTTTTTTGTAGTTGTCTTTTTTTTCTGACTTACTTTTTTTTTAGGTAGAGTATCAATAGGCTCTTCTAAAATACTCAATATTTTGTCAATCTTATTTTCTATACTCTGTATTTTTGATTCAATATATGGAATCCTTGCTATATTTTCTTGTGTTTTTTTATCCATTATTCTTTTTATGAGATAAAAAAAATAATTATTATTAATCAATTTTTATGTATATTTTTATGCATATTATCAATTATTTGTATATTAAACTACATAACCCATCTCTAATCAATAAAATATTATAATAACAAGTATAATATTTAAAAAGAAGATTTTGTGTTGTTGATATTGGTTGATTTTGAGCATCAGTATTCTGATCTAAAAAGTAATTAACATGTGAAAATGTATTATTTGTATATTTCGCTTCATCTTCTAGTTGTAATTTAATACTTTTATGCATAATCTTTGAAAAGTTTAATGTTCCTGTTGGTTCTGTTTTTGTAGGATCAAGTGCAAAACTGTAGACATACATAAGACTGTTACTAGAATTATGGAATTTTTGATACATCTGAACATCAGATAAGAATATAGAATTTATGTTATTAACTAATTCATTATTGTTAATCATTATTATTGCATCCTTTAATAAGTGTTTACTATTATCATAATTATATGAACCCTCAAATCTAAGACCGTTTTCACTTGTATGATTATCATATATATTATTATCATTTACATCTTCTCTCTGGAGATACCATAAAATATATTTCGTAGGATGTTTACCTTCAATATCCATATAATATGTTTTTGACGAGGATGGATTTTCTATAATCTCAGTGTTACCTATATGATATAATTCAATTAGATACGATAACTCTTTATTCATAAATAATACTCTTTCGCTAGAATCTAAAAATATATTTTCTGTTATTATTTCAAAATTCTCTATATTACCTGTGACACTTTCGTTATATAATTCAAATGTAGCAGGTACTTTGTAAACACCATTTGTAAGACCAACAATACTTGGAACAAGCTGATTTTTATTTTCAAAACCTGTATCTGTTGCACTAGATGGTCCTAAAGCAGAAATAACTCTAGTATCATCTGTATTGAGACCCTTTATTGAACCAATATCACTGATAAAATTTTCCCATTGAGCATAAGAATCTTCTTTGCTATTTGTGTCACCAGTTCCTGGAACAGCATTGGGAAGATCAGACCAAGAATCTGGTACGGATGATGTTTGGTATGATCTCACTACACACTTTTCTATTGTCTTAAATTTAATATGTAATTGTATCTCTGAATGAGTCAACGCACATAATGGAAGATACATTGAAGGTTTTCCAGAAAAAAATAAAGGTATCAACAAGGTGCTCTTAACATCTGATATATTATTACCTAAACTACCACCAATATTAAAATTATTTTGGGTATATTTAGACATTCTATAGAAAGATGTTTTTTTTCCTTGATTATTATATAATTCATTTGATAAGTATATAAGTTTACTATCTACGGTTTCTATAAGTTGACCATTTATGTATAGTTTTATAGTATCAATACAATTATATCCTATACCATTCACATATGAGGTAAACTGAGGTGATCGGGTTGAATTTATTGTATCTCCATTGATATCATATTCTTTGTAATCATTTGTTCTTTGAAGATCACTAAAATCTAACCTTAGAAATACTCCAGATAATAGATCACCTTTTATAGGTATATTTACTTTTATTTCACTTCCAAACTCAACAGTAGAACCACCACTAAATGGTACCTTATTATAGTTTATAGCAAAATTTGTAGACCTTTTATATACATCCTTAAAGTAGGTTACTTGTGGATTACCATATAGATATTTATCTTCCGCGCCATTCGCACTAATTTGGATTAAATTACCTAATACCATTTCTAATATAAATTAATATATTTTTAATTTATATTAATCTTATTTTAAACTATATTAATCTTTGTCCTAATCTTTTATATTATATTGCTGTAAAAGTAAATTTGATATTGTGTAAAAATTCTTTTTTGCATTTTTATACTGTGTACATAAAGGCGTTTTACTATTTTTTTTTATTTGACATACATCATCTAGTATAGAATTTTTCTTAAGAACTTTATTTTTCATTTTTAAGGTTTTTAATCTGTTATTAAATGCTTTTTTAAAATATATATACATACCAAAAATAGTTATTAATACTATTATCATACTTTGTGAACTAATAATTGATTCTTTTATTGAACCAAAAATTAAAGAAATAAGTCCTACAAATACTAATATTATTAAAACATTAGATGTATTTATATTAAAAAAAAACTGTTGTAATTTGCGACTTACGGATATCACCTCGTTATCTAATTTCATTTAATATTTATCTATATTTTAATATTTGTTTTCTACAATTTTCTTTATTGTGTTATTTGAAATACTTATACCCTTGGTTTGTAACTGTTTTTTTGTTCTAGATATATTTTTAGTTTTTAAATATATATCCTTTATAATGTCTATTTGATCACCTGAAAATTTCTTTTTACTTATTATATTCTCCATACTAGTAGAATCTAAGTATTTATAATCTAATTCAATACCATTTGTAGTATCTACATATCCAGTAATTATAAGATTTTCGTGATGCACTTTATTATGACATTTACTACATAGCTGTACTAAATTAAATAAATCATTTTTATGAAAATTATCAATTATTCCATCTATATTAGCTAAATGTTGTTCATTAATATGATGTACTTCTTCTGTCTTTTCTTTACATATTGAACAATAACCCATAATTATATCAGAATTAAAATGAGATAATCTATTTTCTACAATTTTACTACTCTTATCTAATAATTTATTTCTAATTTTATATGCGTTTTCAATGAATTCTTTGTCAAGGTCCATTGCTTTTGCTACCTCCAGACCATAAATTGATGAGCCGCTACCTTCTTTCAATTTTCTATCATATATTAGCTTTTTAGTAACATTATCAAATACTGTCTCCATATGAAAACTTTTAACACCTTCACAATTTATTATTTCTGGCATTTTAGATAATTGATGTAGATGAGTTGCAAATATAAATGATGATTGTCGCTCAACAAGTCTTAATACACCTGATGTAACTATAGACACACCAGAAATAGTTTCTGTTCCACTACATAACTCATCTCCTAATACTAGAGAATTCTTGTTAGTTCTGATCAATATAGATCTCAATTCACTCATTTCTACTTCGAAAGTAGATTGACCTTTACGCATATTATCATTATTAGATATTCGCGTAAAAAGATGCTTATAAGGACTATATTTAAAACTTTTCGCAGGTACAAAAAACCCAGTTTGGGCAAGTATTATTGCAATACCCATACTTTTCATAAGACTGGATTTACCTACCGCATTTACACCATATAATAACATCCCTTTTTGATTATGCCCAATTGTTACATCATTTCCTACATATTTGACATTTTTATTTATTTTTGCTATTATTGGATGTAACAGGTCTTTCGCCTCAATATAACTATAATCTGTGTCATTATCTATTTCTGGTTTTACAAATACATTTTCTCGTGATACTTTTGACATACAACATATAAAATCTAAATAAGCAATAAATTTACTTATGTTTTTAAGTGTATCTTTATATGTATTATAATAATTATCAATAAGTTCAGTAAATTGTTTTATACACATATTTTTCAATTTTTCCTGATATCCTACTAATAAATGTGATAAATTAGATAACTCATCACTAGAGATTTTTGTTGTGCCACTTTTTCCAGAAGTTTGCCTATACATGAGTTTTTTAACATCCACTTTATTGCTTATTGCTTTTAACTGATTATTTGTAAATATATCTGGTTTATCTAAATTTTTAATTAATTCCTTAGATCTTGTAGACGTTGTTGATATATAATGACCATCTTTATCGTTATATTCTAATTTTAAAATATCTTCTCTAGGACCTTGCTTATTATCCTTAGAAGTAATTAAACTTAGTATCCTGCATAATTGCGAAAATAAACTAGTATATTCTTCTATTTTATTTTGTTTTTTGTCTATATCAGGATAGATACCCTCTTTGAATATATTTTCTTTAATGTTATTATTATTATTAATATAATGTATTCTATCCATAACTATTCTATTTTTATAGTCAGTAATAAGTTCCTTAAAAGACTCTATACTATCTTCTTCTAACATAATACCATTTTTATTAGATTCTATACCTTCACTGTTTTTGGAAAGTATATTAATAATGTCTATAATTTCTATTATAGAATCATAACTTGCACTGAGTAGATAAAAGTCCGATGGACTAAGAATTTTAATAGACATTTTTCTATGCAAACGCTCTATATCATTGATATTTTTGAGTTTATTACCTATAATATCATATATAAACTCTCCTTTATATTTATTAGAAAAGGCTTCCACTAGGCTATATCTTTTGTTAAGTTTATCTACATCAATAATTGGATTTAATAAATTATATTTTAAAAGTCTTTTTCCCATACAGGTTTTGGTTTTGTTTACTATATCCCAAAGAGATGATATTCCTTCGCATTTTTCTTTATCTATAATATTTAATTGTGTGATTGAATCTAGAGATAATACTAAATGCATACTAGGTTCACATAGTACAGGTTTGTTTAGTTTTTTGATATTGTTTTCATTATGTTCAAATATGAATTGTATTAGATATATATATGCATTGAGTGCAAAATGGGATTTTTCAAGACAAATGTATTTTATAGGATCTACCATTCCAGTATTTTGATATACCTTTCTAAGTATTTCATCTTTGAATTTTGGTTGTAACATATAAGCATAATCTTTTGTATTGTATGTATTATAATGTACATTATTATGACTTATTCCTAGGTATTTAAGAATGTCCTCTTTTGAAAGAGTCTCAATAATGCTTGTTAATACTATTTCCATAGGAGCATATAGTTGAATAAATCTGAATACCTCGTCTAAACAAAAAATATAATCATCAGGAGATGAATGGTTTTCATATATATAGGTTTCACCAGTATTGATATCAGCTATTGCTAAACCCAATGTTAGTATTTCTTTATTGGTTTTATAGTCTTTAATCTCTTCAATAAATATAGACATTATATTATTTGAATATTGTGTTGTTTCAAGATTATTTCCTGGCGAAAAAATCTCAGTAATATCTCTTTCAGGATTAGCGACACCATTTGCATCTTGTTCTATTTTGATAATAGTAAATCCCTCATTAAGTAGAATGTCTTTCCATTTTGTAAATGAATGTAATGGAAATCCTGCCATAAGATATTTATCCGATTTCTTAGATACTGATAAATTAGTTATTTTTGATATTTCTCTGATAATGCCTCGCTTATTATTATCATTTTCAATTCCATATAATTCAAAAAATCCTCCAACTTGCATTAATACAATAGTTTTGTTACCATATTTATTTTGATATTTCTCTTGAAGGTCAAGATAATCTTCAATTAAAACCATTTTAATTATAATCTATATCTAAAATGTTTTTAAATAATTTATATTAAAACTTATTTTAAAGATATTATTACCTATTATTCATTAAATGTTATTTTATTTATGTTAACTCCCTCAGTAATGATTGATGTGAGATATCTGTCCTCAATATCAGGAATATTATTATAATATTTTATATTTTCTATATTTTTTTCTAATAAACCAGGATATAGGTATTTATTTGTTTTTTCATAATAGCTTATGTTAGTCTTTAAAACTACTTTTTTATAGGTGTTTTGTTCTGATTTGATTTCACATTGTATTTTTGGTTTAAGAGTATTTTTGACATTAGCTCTTTTTATTTCAGTGCGTTTTTGTACATTTTTGTTTGTAGATATTTTTTTTGTAAGTTCCTTTTGAGAATAATATTTATCTAAAACTCCTTGTTTATGTGTAGTTACTTTGTTAGGAAATTCTTTTTTTGTGATATTATATTTTTTTTTAATATTTGTGTCTTGTATTTTGTTTTTTTGAGTTTTATTATCTATAAACTGTATTCGTGTTAGTTTTTTTGAAATATCATTTATTTTAGTTATATCGGCATTAGTAGAATTTTTTTTAGATATACTTTTAGTATGCATATTTGAGTTACTAATTTCATTTTTAATATCACTTTCAGGTGATTTTATGGTAACATTATTAGAGATACTTTTTTTTGATTTTTTATAGACAACCTGGCCTAAACATACATCCTCAAATTTTGTTTTTGATTTTTTTATTTCTGATTTGTTATTTAATGATTTATAATCCTTAGTTGGGTATATTCTATTTGGATTATCATAGCCTTTATTTTTTGTATGACTATGATAAGATCTATTATTATATGACCTATTATTATATTGTTTCTTAGACTTTCTAACAGGATTATCTATTTTAATTTTTTTAGTATTAATATTCATAATTTATTATATAAATCTAATTAATTATTATGATATTTACGTATACATATAGTGTTTTATTTCATTATTAAAATAGTCATCATTTTTATTTGAATTAGAAATATCTAATTCTTTTTTATATATTGAAAATCCTTTTTCGAGATCATCTAGTGTTATGATTTTCCTTTCAGAATGATCAGCATTAAGTATTCTTTTTGCGTGTGCAATTTTACATTTAGAAAATAGATTAACAATATCTCTACCAAAATATTTAAAATAATTTTTATTATCATTAAAAAAAGAAGATGGTATATCATCTACTTTAAGATCCCAATCATAATCTCTAACATTTTTAATAAATATATCTTTAAGCTCTTCTCCATTATATTCATCTAATTCTAGTAATAATCCAAATCTAGATTTAAGCCCTTGATTACCTTTAAAAAATCTATTATTTAAATCATCTTTATATCCAGCCACAATCAAAATTAAATCATTTTTATATTTGTCTAAGTATAAATTAATTAAATCTAATATACTTTGTGAATAAGAATCTATTTTATCATCAGAGCCTATAGAATAAGCTTCATCAAAAAATAAAACACATCCCTTAGCATCATCTAACAATTTTTGTGTTTTTAATTCACTTTGTCCAATATATCCTGATTTAAGATCAGTTAATTTAATTTCTTTGAAATCACCTTTTGAAAGTATTCCCATCTTTGCATATATTTTACCTATAATCTTAGAAATGTGGGTTTTTCCCATACCAGGACCACCATATATAGCAATATGTTGGTAATCTTGATTTTTATTATCTAATCCCTGTAAAAACATAATGATTTTATCAAATATACTTTCTTTTATATTTTTCATACCAATCATTGATGATAGTTCTTCTAAAGGTTCTATCATTTCTTCTAAAACTCTAAGATTTATATTATAGCGTTTTTTTTTGTTTTTTAATTCACTAGAGTATTTTTTACCCAATTGTATAAGATTATCTATATTTTCTATTTTAAAATCTAATTTTTCAAAATCATATTCTTTTTCTTCATTAGTTAATTCTAGTTTTTTTACTGGAGTTTTTGCATCTTCTGTACTTTGTTTTCCAGATAAATTAAATTTACTATCAAACGATGGTAAAAGAATATCTAAAACATTTATCGTATTTATGCCAGTATTTTTTGTAATAGGAGATGAAGATGTTGATATAGACTTTGTCTCTATTTTAGTTCCTTTTATAAATAGATCATTTTTGCTTAGATTAATGTTTGTACATATATCATCAAGTGGTTTTTCAGATTTTATATACTTAGGATATTTATTATAATAATCAAATCGTTTATTATTCTTTATATTTTTAGATTTCAACCTGGATGAATATAGTAAGTATTTTTGAAAATAATAATATCTATATGCATATTGAGTTGATTTATTAAGTTTTTTATCAACCATACTTAAGATATAGATTATATTTTATTTACAATAATTTAATTAATGTTGCGTTATAAAAATATAAATAAATTTGATTTTAATTACTTAAAATTATAAAACAAGTAATAAAGAATGGACTTAACAAATAAAAGAGACTTTAATTGGGAAGAATCTGCTTGGAAAGTTCTTAAAACTATGATGAAAGAACCTAACTATTTAATACAACATCAAATTGGGGCTTTCAATGATTTTTTAGATAAAGGATTAAAAAACGTGATTGAACAATTTAACCCTATACAATTGAATTATGATTTTATTGTCCAACAGAAATTTTATAGATTCAGAGAAGATTCCAAATACTACGAATATGATCATTGGAAAAGTCTCGTAACTGAAGGTAATTGGATAGAGTATAGAGAGCTAAGTGATATATATAAGATGTTTAAAGAAGAGTATTCATTTATTAATAATAAGATAACTACTGTAGATTTATCTGAACATCTTTCTATTTCTAGTGAAAAAGAAAAGCTATTACAGGCAGAATTTAAGGAATTTATTGAAAACAATATTGAATTTAATACAGAAACTGTGAATAAGCATAGATATGATCTAGAGATAGAGATATATCTTAATTCTATTACGCCTCCTACAATCTATGAAAATAATGGTAGTCAAAAGGCAATGTATCCAAATGAGGCAAGATTGAGAAATTTTACATATGGTTCCACAGTGTACATTGATTTTAAATTTGTTACAAGAGAAAGATATGGTATAGGTTTAAAAAATACTAAAGAACTTCCTTCAACAACTATTCATAAAGTTCAATGTGGAAAGTTGCCAATTATGTTAGGATCAAAAGCGTGTATATTATCATCTCTATCATATAATAAACGAATTGATTATGAGGAATGTGAGTTTGATGAAGGGGGTTATTTCATTGTTAATGGCACTGAAAAGGTAATTGTATCACAAGAAAGACAAGCGGAAAATAAATTATATGCATTTAAAAACTCTAAATCCCAAAACAAATATGCATATGTGGTTGAAATCAAATCACTACCTGATAAGAAAATTTTAACACCTAAAAGCATTCAGGTAAAGATCACATCTAAAGAGGGCATACACGGTAGAAATATAAAAGTATCAATTCCACATATAAAACAAGATGTTCCATTATTTGTTGTATTTAAAGCTCTTGGTATAACAAATGATCTAGATATTACAAATTATATTCTATATAATATACCTAAAGAAGAATGGAGAAA
>MDTG01056364.1_pt1 | contig 15568 bp, 16 predicted proteins | sample 811421 | NCBI WGS metagenome assembly MDTG01 (sample SAMN05326645, study PRJNA326480) | marine metagenome | isolation source: seawater | place: Pacific Ocean: South East | collected 2011
TCAAGAGTAGGTGGATCTGACCACAATCTTTTTAAAGTCCCCCCTTTTCCTGATTCAGAACTTCCAGAATTATCAGAACCTTGCAAAGAAGGAGCAATAGACTTTTGAGTTTCATTGAGACTCTGAGGTTCGGCCTCGCTTGAACAAGCAAACAAGGATATTGTTGCAATAATTAATACAATTGTTAATTTTCTCATAATTTAAATTTTGATAGTTTATTTTTTAATTATATATTCAATTACTTAATTTGGGACTTTATTGAAAATTTTAGAAATTCTAACAAAATATGATCCAGGTTTCCATCTAAAACACTATTTACATCTGCAACTTCATATCCAGTTCTAATATCCTTTACAAGTGTATAGGGATGTAAAACATAACTTCTCACTTGATTACCCCATTCGGCAGATACAAATTCTCCTTTTAGTTCATTTTCTTTTTCTTTATTTTTTTGTATTTCGAGATCAACTAATCTAGTTTTAAGAATTTGCATTGCAATATTTTTATTTTGAGATTGAGATCTTTCGTTTTGAACAGATACTACAATAGCAGAAGGTTTGTGAGTTAATCTTATTGCAGATGAATTTTTTTGAACACTTTGGCCGCCTGCTCCACTAGCTTTAAAAGCTTCGATTTTTAGGTCGTCAGTATTAATTTCTACATCAGTTGAGTCTTGAAAATCTGGTATTACCTCAACTAATGCAAAACTTGTATGCCTTAAATTTGCTGAATTAAATGGTGATAATCTAACTAGCCTATGCACACCTTTTTCTCCTTTCAAAAGACCAAAAACTTTTTCCCCACTAATTCTTAACATTGCACTTTTTATTCCAGCTTCCTCTCCAGGAGAAGTAGATAATAATTCCGTATTAAATTTTCTCTTATCAGCCCATCTCAAATACATTCTAAGAATCATGGATGCCCAATCCTGAGCATCAACTCCCCCAGCACCGCCGCTAATTGTTATTAATGCATCAAGATTATCGTACTCGCCTGAAAATTGAAGTTCAGTCTTTAAATCTTCAATTCCTTTCTCAATAGATTTCAAGTCATCAATAGAATCTTTTTCAAGCATATTAATATCATCTACACTCGCCTCTTGAGAAAGTTGAAAATAGCTTTCCAATGAAGAATTCAGTTGATCAATATTTTTAAAAAAAGATTTTTTAGAGGCTAAGGTTGCCATTAATTTTGAACCCTTTTTTCCATTTTTCCATAATTCTGGAGATTGAGATTTTTCTTCTAGTAAATTTATTTCATCTTTTAATTTATCCATGTCTACCATAGAAATAATTTCAGTCATAGAAACTCTTAAATCTTGAATTTTTCTTTTAAAATCAAACACCATAAATGATTATTATACAGATGAATTATTCTACTTTTGAAATTCCAGAATTTTTTAAAGCAATTTTTATTTCATTTTTTGCATTCTCATCCAAGGTATTTAATGGGCTTCTGGGATTTCCCCCCTCAAAACCAATCAAATCCATTGCATATTTAAGCCCGGGTGCGCCTCTTGATAAAATATTCCAGTCAGCATCAACCAAGGAATCATTTAATTTTTTAGATTTAGAATAATTTCCTTCTATCCCTAATTTCATAATTTCCCTGCAAATCTTAGGTGCTATATTGCCAAGCATAAAACAAGCTCCATTTGCACCTTCTAATATTTGAGCAGCCATCAACATTGCATTAGGGACCCAAAATTGCTTATCTTTTGAAATAAATTTTCTTGTCATCATTTCAAACCTAACAAGATGACTAGCTATATACCCGACTACAGAATCATAGGAACAAAATCTGCCAATCTGATCAGGGTCTGCCCCTTCAGTAGTCATTGAATTAACAAACCCTCCTGGAGCCATTTGATGAATTATTAAAACTGGCCCTGAAATTTTTTCAAGGACTTCATTAAAATATTCATCTATAGTGTCTCTTCGTCTAGGAATTCTTATTCTAAGAACATCTACTCCTAAATTAATATAAGCATCTGCATCTTCAAGGGTACCTTTTACAGAAGGATTATCTATTCCAGCAATTATTAATTTCTTTTCTTTTGCTACTGAAACAACACTCTTACATATATCTTTTTTTTCTTGAAAACTAAGAAGTTGCTCTTCGCCATTTTCAGTGCCCAACACAAATCCTGAAAGATCTGTACTGAGCCATTTTTCAGCATTATTTTCTATGGCATTAAAATTAACTTTTCCTTCTCTCGTAAATGGAGTAGGGCTTGGAGCAACTAAAATTGGAGGTTCTATATTTTGGATATTCATTATTTCCTGCTTTTAAATTAATATTACTACGGTATTAAACTATCATTCTATGAAAAAAAATAATACAAATATAATTAGAAAAACTATTGGATATATTAGGAAATTTTCACGAAATCCCTCAAATTTACAATTATTTTTTGTTTTTATATCTTTAACTGTAATTTTTTCAGTAACATTAGGTCCATATATTTATGAGAGAGGTAAGACAGGTCTTGATGAAGTATTCAGAATTAAAAATAATAGAGAATTTGGCGGAGACATAGATGTTGAGGCTTGGGTTTATAGCTGGATAAGGACTGGGGCAATAAATATGATAAATGCTCAAGGTCCTAGCCAATGGAGAGCAGTGCCTTGGGATAGAGGATGCTTTTCAAGACGTTTTACAGAGTGGAATAGTAAATACCAAGAAGCTATACAGAAAGCTTGCTATGATTTATCAGAAATTCAAAAAAAATATGAGAGTTCCTGTATGTCAGTAGATAATTGCTTACTTCCTGATGAAGCTACTAATGAATTAAATGATGTATTAAGCCAAATGAAAAAAGCATTTTCTGATGCTAATTTTGTTTTGCCATATAGATCCGGTGAAGAGAATTCAATTGATTAATCCAATTAAACATAACTTAATAAATATTTGCACAGGAATTGTTGTTGGTTTCGTAGACTTATTCCCTGGTATAAGCGGAGGGACAGTACTTTTTCTAACAGGAAAATACAACAATGTAATATATTCTCTTAGTTCAATAATTAAAAAGATTTTTAGAAAGAAAGAAATTTCATTAATAAAAATTGAATATAATCTACTTATAACATTATTTATTGGGATACTTATATCGGTATTTGTTTTTTCTAAACTAGCTTCATATTTATTTGAAAATTACGAAAATCATTCAAAAGTTTTTTTGATAGCACTAATGATTATTTATAGTATTAATTTATTAATTAAATTAAGAAAAAACTCAAAATTTTTAATTCATTTATTATTTGGATTGATTATTGGATTATTTTCAATATTTGTTCCTAATATAGGCGATTCAGACCCAGCTTTTTATATTATTATTTTGTCAGGACTGCTATCTTTCGGATTCATGATATTGCCAGGCATCAGTGGATCATCAATACTCTTAATTTTAGGTACTTATGAAAGTACAGTTAACTCGGTTAATGAAATTAACCTCCCATATTTATTCTTATTTTTTTTGGGAGGAATTATTGGTTTTTCAGCATCAATAGTTTTGATAAAAATATTATTAGACAAATACAAAGATGAATTTAGAATAATTATTTCTGGGGTTATTGTTGGAGCAAGTATTGGGTTGCTATATGATCTTCCAAAAAATACATATTCAAATTTATCAATATATTTAATGTTTATCTTAGGATTATTAATTGCTTATTTTTTAATCAATTTCACAAACTATTTTGCAAAAAAAAAGAATGAGAATAATTAAACACTATTTAGTAATTTTTTTAATAATTATTGGTTGTGAATCAGAAAATACAAATTTTATTGAAATAGACCAGTTTAGCGACAATACAAAAAAATTTAGTATTGTTGATTTTGAAGATAAGGGATTTAAAGTATCAAAAAAATATGATGTTTCTGAACTTGAAAATGCTGATGGTGCTTTTTTTGGATGGATGAAAGATGATTTAAATAATACGCATGATTACGAATTAAGATTTTATGATACTCACTATAATGCAACTAAATCTATAAATTTAATTGAAGAAGTTATAGGGGAAAATGCAGTTCTTGCATCAAGAGATGTAACTTGGAAAGAAGGAAATTCAGATAGGAGAGTAAATAGGAGAGGGGCCGGATCTGGGCCAGGATCTGCTAAAGCAAAATATCTGCATTATATTATTTACGGAAACACTGTGATTCTATGCGAAGGACTAAGCGTAGAAGAGTCAAAGAAATTGTGTACAAATTTTATAAATAAGATTATCCAATAGTTGGCTTATTATTCCTATTATTATGATTAATTTTCTCGAACCAATTACCTACTTGCAACACACCAAAATCTTTATTAAATCTACCTGTAAACATTAACCCTACAGGCATTCCTGATTCTGAGAATCCTGCCAATGTGCTAAGAGATGGTTGCCTAGTAACATTAAATACACTTGTAAAGCTAGGAATCCTTGCGCCTACAACTTCTTTTGAAGACGATAAATTCTTTTTTGAATATTCTTCTATTAGACCTGGTAGCACAGGAGTCGTAGGGCAAGCAAGAATATCAAAATTATCAAATTCATCATTCATTTTACTCTGTATATAGCTCATAACTCTCAGAGAGCTTAAATAATCATTAATTGACAGTCTCTCGGCAGAAACTAGTCTGCTAATAACCTCGTAGGTATAATCTTCATAATTTGAAATCAAGTAATCTTTATGGACACTCATTGCTTCAGCAAGAGTGATAACAACATTAACTGGTCTAGCGATAGATAGCCAAGATAAATCAACATTAATAATTTCGGCTCCATTAGATTTCATGAGTTCAACAGAATCGTTAAATACTTTTTTAACTTCATCATCCATTTCAGAGAAGTAGTTATCATTTGGAACCCCAACTTTTAATCTAACTGGGAGTAAGCTATCAAAATTATCTAGCATGGATGATGTAAAACCCCCATAAGGCTCTTTATTATTAGGGTTTTGATGTTTACATACTTCTTCAACAAATATTGAGCAGTCTTTAGTATTTTTTCCTAATGGACCAACAGTATCTAATGTCCAAGAAAGAGGAAAGACTCCTTTAGTTGATAACTTATTATAAGATGGTTTAAATCCAGTTACTCCACAAAAAGAAGCAGGCATACGAATGGAGCCTCCAGTATCACTGCCTATTGCAATAGGAACTAAATCTGCAGATACTGCTGCTGCAGACCCGCTACTTGATCCTCCAGGTATTTTTTTTAGATCCCAAGGGTTCTTGGTTTGCTTTGAATTTGAATTAATACCATGAGGGCCAAAAGCAAATTCAACCAATTCTGTCTTGCCAATAATGATTGCCCCTGATAATTCAAGAGCATTCACAATTTCTGCAGAACTTTTTGCAATATTTGAAGATAATATTTTGGATCCAGCTGTTGTTACCTTTGACCTTACATCAACTAAATCTTTAACAGCTATTGGGATGCCGTGAAGAGGTCCTTTATACTCCCCTCGAGATATTTCTTGCTGACAAATCTTTGCCTTTTCTTCCCAATTATCAAAAATCTCTATAAATGAATTTATATTGCTATCTAGTTTATTAATACGCTCACTATAAAAAGAGAATAAATCAACTGGGGATAAATCTTTTTTAAATATAAGATCAGAAATTTCTGATACAGAAAGATTTGCAATACTACTCATTGGAAAATTTTAAGGGGTTTAATTGGGCTAAATCTTCTACTACTTCAACTCCCTTGATCTTTTTTATTGCCTCCTCAAGTTCTTTTACTCTGGTCAAGGCAATTTCTAAATCATGATCATCTAGATTATATTTCTTCTTTAATAAATTAACTATTTCAGTATTCATTATTTCCTTATTAAATCAAAGCTTGTAAGTCAACATAATATAAATTTATACTTAATATTAATGCTTATTTCAGAATTTTTACACAACATTACAAACAAGGCTTTAGAAGACCTTCTAAAAGCTAAAGGAATAGACACAAATAATTCACCTGATTTTATTATAGAAAAACCAAAAAATTCTGATTTTGGAGATTTTGCTACTAGCTTGCCGCTCCAATTATCAAAATTACTATCAAGTAACCCAATGGAAATTGCAGAAAATTTAGTTAGTTTACTTCCAGATTGCAAAGAAATTGAAAAATTATCTATAGCTAAGCCTGGATTCATAAATTTTTCACTAAGTAAAAATTGGATAAATAATGAAATAAAAATGATTCTTGCAAGTGAAAAAGATTATGGAAGACCATTGGAGGCTAAAAATTTCAAGATACAAGTTGAATTTGTAAGTGTTAATCCAACAGGAAGGCTTCATCTTGGGCATATGAGAGGGGCTGTTATAGGAAGTACAATTGCAAATTTATTAGAAAATCAGAGGTTTAATGTACAAAGAGAATACTATGTAAATGATGCTGGAAACCAAATGCAAATTTTTGGTAATTCAATAATTGAGAGAATAAAGGAAGCAAACGGAGCAGATTTCAATGTTTCAGAAGATCATTATAAAGGAGAGGATATTATTGAAATTGCTAAAGAATTAGCTCCTAACTATAAAAATTATAATTTAGAAAATGTTGAAGATAGCACTTTTAATGAAATAAAGAATAAGGCAAAAGACAAATGTATATTAAAAATAAAAGATGATCTGAACTTAATCAAAATAAAACACGATAGTTGGTTTTATGAATCTTCTTTAATTGACTCAAACTACTTTAGTGATACTCTACAAAATCTTGATGATTTAAATCTGACTTACAAGAAGGATGATGCATTATGGATAAAAACTGAAGAGCTTGGAGACGAGAGGGATAATGTATTAGTAAAAAGCAGTGACAAAAAACCAACATATTTTGCTACTGATATTGCTTACCATAGAAATAAATTTGAAGTAAGAAATTTTGAAAAGGTTATTGATCTATGGGGGGCTGATCACCATGGGCATATAAAAAGAATGGAAATAATATTAGAAAAATTAGGAATAGACTCTAAAAAATTAATAGTACTTCTTAATCAAATTGTTTCTTTGAAAAGTTCCTCCGGAATATCAAAATTTAGTAAAAGAGAAGGCACAAGTATTTTATTAAAAGATCTTGTAGGAGAGATAGGAAGTGATGCATGCAGATTCAGCTTTATAAGCAGATCTCCAGAAAGCCAGATGGAGATAGATATAGATATTTTTAAAAAACAATCCTCGGAAAATCCTGTATTTTATATTCAATACGCTCATGCGAGACTGAGTTCTATATTAAGATCATCAGAATATTTCAAGATAAAATTTGATGATGCAGATATAAATCTGTTAATTTCTCCTGACGAAATTAACCTAACTAAAAAACTTATTGAGTACCCTGAGTTATTAAATAGAATTACAGAAAATCTTAATGTTCATGAACTTTCAACATATTCCTTGGAACTTGCTCAAATAATTCACAAGTTTTATGAGAAAAATAGGGTAATTGATGAAGACTTAGCAAATATTGAACAAACGAAAAGTAGATTATTACTCGTAAAAGCATCTAAAATAATCCTAAGTAACCTCCTTAGCCTAATGGGCATGGAATCTCCGGAGAAAATGTGATGAAAAAAGATTTTATAAATCTAGATAATATTAATAAAGAAGATTTAAAGAAAATTTTAAATTTTGGTATATATTCAAAAGAAAATTATTTAAACAATATTGAAAATAACCTGAATTTTTCAAATAAAACTGGAGTCCTACTTTTTGAAAAACCATCATTAAGGACAAAACTCAGCTTCTATAGAGCTTTAAATTATCTTGGCATAAACCCAATATATTTTGATCCTAAAGAAGTAGGCATGGGTGGAAGAGAAAAGATATCTGATGTGGCTAAAGTATTATCAAAAATGTGTGACTTAGTTATTTTAAGAACTTTCAGGCAAGAAACTATTGAAGAATTCTCTGTTAATTCTTCTGTGCCTGTAATTAATGCCTTAAGTGATCAAGAGCATCCGTGCCAAGCTTTAGGAGATATTATTTCTATTTTAGAAAAAACTAATCTTGAAGTAGAAAAAACTAAATTAACATTCATTGGTGACGGCAACAATGTAGCAACTAGTTTATCAAAGGCTTTTTCGTTATTAGGAGGAACATTTATTCACTCTTGCCCAGAAGGTTTTGAGATCCCGAGTAAACACATTAGTAAAATTAATGAATTTAATAAATTAAGCAAAGGTAAATTTGTTCTTGAAAGAGATCCTAAAAAAGCTTCTGCAGATACAGATGTGATATATACAGATGTATGGGCAAGCATGGGTCAAGAATCAGAGGAAGATGAGAGAAAGAGAAAGTTCGAAGGATATCAAGTTAATGAAAGTCTTTTAGAGAACTCTAATGCAATATTTATGCATGATTTGCCAGCACATCATGGAGAAGAGATATCGGAAGGTCTTGTTGATCATAAAAAATCTATAGTATTTGATCAGGCAGAAAATAGAATTTGGGGGCAAGTAGGCGTAATTAAATATTTAATGAATTTAAAGTGAATACTCCAATAATTACAATTTGCGGGAGGCCTAACGTAGGAAAATCTACTCTTTTTAATAGGCTCACCGGAAAAAGAAAATCAATTGTAAGTGAAATTCCAGGCACTACAAGGGATTCTATACAAACTAATTGCTTATGGAACAATAAATCTTTTATTCTGGTTGATTCTGGAGGGATTGAAACTTACTCAGAGGATCAGATAACAAAAAAAGTAATCGATAAAAGTTATGAATCAATAAATGAAGCAGATCACATATTGTTTGTGGTAGATGCAACATCAGGAATCACTAATGAAGACACTGAAATACTAAGACTAATCAGGAAAGCTGATAAAAATATAACTTTAGTAATAAATAAGGTAGATAATTTATCGCGTGAGGAAAATATTAATGGTTTCTTTTCTCTGGGGCTCGGAGAAGGGATTAATATTAGTGCATATCATGGCAATGGTATTTTTGACTTAATGCATTCATTGGAGCACTTATTTTCAATTTTAGAGCCTGATGATGAATCAATAAAATTCTCCATTATAGGAAGACCAAATGTAGGAAAATCTACTCTTTTCAATATCATAATAGGTCAAGCAAAATCTATTGTTAGTGAAATTCCAGGCACTACAAGGGATTCGGTTGATTCTAAGTTCAAATACGAGAATAATGACTACACAGTTGTAGATACTGCAGGAATAAGAAGGAAAGGTAAAATTGGAAAAGAAATTGAATATTTTAGTGTTTTAAGAACCATAAAAGCGATATCAGAAAGTCATATATCGCTATTAGTCATAGACTCCACAGAAAATGTTACATCTCAAGATCAACACATTGCTGGATTAATTAGAGAAAGCGGCAATGGTTGCGTTTTGGTAATGAATAAATTAGACCTAATAAAAAAAGGAAAAATCAAAGAAAATGAAATAATAGAAAAATTAAAATTCTTTCCTGGTGTGCCTTTGGTTTACACATCAGCAAAATTAAAATTAGGAATGGACGCAATGCTCAAAGAGTTAATAAGTGTCAATAAAAGATACAGGCAAAATTTTAATGATGATGATATTTGGAGAAATATATTAAATATAATAAGTTCAAATATGCCCCCGTCAAAAGGGAAAAGGAAGATCTACCCTACTTCAGCAAAACAGATTGGATCTAATCCTCCTAAGGTACAAATAAAATTTCATAATGCAGATTTAATACATTTTTCATATAAAAGATACATTGAAAACGAATTGAGAAGCATTTTTGATCTAAGGGGGGTACCTTTGCAACTAGAAATTTCAGAAAAATGAACGATCTTTTTTTATTCATATTATCAATTTTATCGTGCTATCTAATAGGATCTATATCATTTGGAAGAATAATAAGTAAATTATCCAAAAACATTGATATTACTTCTCAGGGCAGCGGAAATACAGGAGCAACAAATGTTTTAAGAAGTATTGGAGTATCTTATGGCCTCTTAGTGTTATTTTTAGATATGCTAAAGTCAATAATTCCTGTATTAATTATAGAAAATTATGAATTCAACTCTATAAATTACGCTACCCAAATTGCTGCTCTTTCAGCAATAATAGGTCACTGCTACCCTATCTTTCATAATTTTAAAGGTGGTAAAGGGGTAGCAACGGGCATAGGGCCATTATTTGTTATTTTTATGCCTGCAGCCACGTCTGCTTTAATAGCATTCGTAATAGCTATATTAATTTCAAGAATGGTATCGGTAGGGTCAATATTAGGGTGCTTGGTATCATTGCTTTTCATGATTATTTTCAACTTAATGAATTTATTTGAAAATTCATGGATTGACTTGATATATCTAGTTCCTGCAATATCAATAATCATATATAAGCACAATGAAAATATAAAACGTATAATTTCTGGGACAGAAAATAAATTAACATTCAATAAAAATGAAAATTAAAATTTTAGGGAATACAATATGGGGCTCAACATTAGGGTTACTTCTATCTAATGCTGGCAATGAAGTGGATTTAATTTTTAGAAATAATGACAAATTAATTGAATCCAAAAATTCCTCAAAGCTTTCTATTGCAAATAAAAAAATAGATAAACCAAATAAAATAAATTTTATAAATTTTGAAGAATTAAATTTTAATGAAAAAGATTTATTGTTAATTGCATTACCAAGTTCGGAAATTAAGAAAAATTTGCAACAAATTAACAATAAATTAAATAATAAAATTACATTAATTTCTGCTTCAAAAGGCTTATCAGAAGATGGCAAAACTCTAACCAAAATGATTGCCTCAGAAATAAAAATTGATAGCTCCCAAATAGGAGTAATAACTGGTCCAAATTTAGCTACTGAGATATTAGCCGGAAAGCCAGCTACAACACTTTTGTCATTTAATGATTTAAATAAAGCAAATTCAATTAGAGATAATTTTTCAAGTAAAAACTTCAGGGTATATAGTGGAGATGATGTGGTAGGAGCTGAAATTGGAGGTGCATTAAAAAATATAATTGCTATAGGGTCAGGAATAATAGACAAATTGGAACTTGGAGATAATGCAAAATCTGCTTTTATCACAAGAGGTTTGAGAGAAATTACTAGATTCGGAACTTATTATGGAGCAAAAGAATATACTTTTTATGGATTATCAGGAATAGGAGATCTATTTACTACTTGTTCAAGTAGTCTTAGCAGAAACTGGCAACTGGGGTATAATCTGGCCTCTGGTATGACATACAATGAATTTAAGACTAATACAAAATTAACTGTTGAAGGAGCAAATACAACTAAAATTGTAAATATGATCTCTCAAGAAAAGAACATAGACATGCCTATAACTAATATGACCTATAAAGTTTTAGAAGAAAATTATGATCCAGAAATAGCTATAAAAGAATTCATGAGTAGAGACCTTTCTCAAGAGAGAAATTAGCTTAAATTATTTTCAATTAGATACCTAATTAAAGCACAAGAGACAATTGCAGCAGTATCAGATTTTAATACTGTTTCACCTATATTAACTATTTTAGCACCTGAATTTTTGGATAAGTTAATTTCATTTTTAGAAAATCCACCTACAGGGCCAATAAATATAGACATTGTAGAGTTATTATATGAATCAAAATTAATTTTATTTAATCCTATAGCCCCATCAATACTCTCATAAAATATTATAGGGTTATATAATTTTCTCTCTTTAAACAAATCTACAAATCTTTCTTTACTTCTAATTTCTGGAATAAAAAATTTTCCTGACTGTTCTGCAGATTCTATAGATATTTTTTTTAATCTATTAATCTTATTTTCACTCAAAGAAATAATATCTTTTTTTTGAGATCTCTCTGTAATAACGGGAGTAAATGAAGATATGCCTAATTCAACCAATTTTTCAATAATTAACTCTAATTTTGAATTTTTAATTATAGATTGATAAACATCAATTTTTAACGAACTATCAAAAACATCTTTTTTTGATATTATTTCAGATGAAACAATATCAGTTATAACATTTATTTGAGCAACTCCACTTAAGCCTTTTCCATTAAAAACTTCTATAGAATCTCCATTTTTCATTCTAAGAACATTGATAATCTGATGAGAAATATTTTTACTAAATTCTATATACTCTGAATCTTCATAAAAACTTTCAAAATAAAACCTATGCATCTTTTTTTTGAGCAACGATTGCAGCCCAATCTCCTGATTTACAACGCTCAATAATTTTAAAATTATAAGAATCAAATATTGATTCTATCTCATCTAAATTTTCAATTAGAATGCCTGAAGCTATAATTTTTTTTTCAGGTAAAACAATATCACTTATATTAATTAGGCCGTCTCTAAACAAAAATGAATTTAGATTCGCTATTACTAAATCTGGATTAAAATCAATATCTATACTTTTTAATAAATCTTGTTTTTCTATCCTAATTTTATTAGATAAATCAGAATCATTAGCATTTTTAATTGATGCTCGCACTGACTCTTCTTCTACGTCTATACTAAAGCAACTTTTTGCTCCAATTTTCAATGCAACTAATCCAAGTATTCCAGACCCACACCCCAAGTCAATAATTTCTTTATCTTTAACTAAATATTTTTTTATTAAAGATATGCACATTTTTGTAGTAGGATGATGCCCAGTTCCAAAAGCCATAGACGGCTCTATAATCACCCAAATATAATCTTTAAAATTATTTATTTGGTCTTTGAAAGGAAGTATTGCTACATCTTCTATTATTATTGGATCGAATTTTTGTTTTTCCCAAATTTCTGAGCTGATTTCAGTAATTTTAAGATCCGATAAATCAAAAACTCCACTAAATAGGGATAGACCTGAATTTAAGTTCTTTTCTAATTCTTCAGAATTTTTATTTTTAGGTATATATCCTGAAACTATGCTCTCATTAATAATTCCATCTTCAGGATCCCCTTCTTTTTCAATAATCACGTTACCATATAAAAATCTTGAAAACATTTGGACAACAGGCTCTACAAATTCTTCAGACACTACAACACTGTATTTAATCCAGTTATTTTTACTTGAATTCAATTAAGGCCTCAAATTAATTTCCACTTATAAATTTTCTAAAAATCCCTTTTGACTTTTTTTCATCACTTTTTTCAGATAAATCTTTAAACTCACGAATCTTATCCTTTTCTTCATTTGAGAGATCTTTAGGAATTGCCACTTTTATTACATTAATCTGATTGCCTCTAGAAGATCCGCCTATATCAGTAAAGCCCCTACCTTTAATCTGTATTATTTCACCATTTTGTGTACCTGAAGGTATAGATACTTTATGAAATCCGTCCAGCGTAGGAACATCTAAATTATCCCCTAATATGGCCTGAGTAAAATCTAACTCTAATGTCAGCAATACATCTTTCCCTCTTCTTGAAAAATATTCATGGTCTGCAACATTTACTTTAATAAAAATATCTCCTTTCACAGAACCAATGCCACCAAATTCACCTTCGCCAGATAGCTTTATTGTGTCTCCTGAAGAAACTCCTCTAGGAATTTTTACTGAAATATCCCTTTTTTCTAGAGTGGCCCCCTTGCCAGAACAACTTGAACATTTTTCTTTAACAGTTTTTCCTGAGCCAGAGCAATCCGAGCATATCCCTGACTGTGCAAATTGACCAAATATTGTCTTTTGAACTCTCTTAATTTGCCCCGAACCCTTACAAGAACTGCAGGTAATTATATTTGATTGATCTTTTGCACCTGATCCAGAGCAAGACTTGCATTCTCCAATACGCTCAACATGAATATCTTTTTCAACTCCAAATGCAGATTCTTGAAATGTTATCGATACCTCTTTGTGTAAATCTCTTCCTTTTCTTCTTGACGAAGACCTAGATGATTGGCTCCCCCCAAAAAAAGCATCAAAAATATCACCAAACCCTCCAAAGTTATTAAAATCAAAATCCTGGAAGTTGGCTTTAACTCCGTCATGTCCAAATTGATCATAAGATTGCTTTTTCTCAGGATCACTAAGAACTTGATATGCTTCATTGATTTCTTTAAACCTAGCTTCTGCACCCTTATCTTTATTTCTGTCTGGATGAAATTCTAATGCTAGCTTTCTAAAAGCCTTCTTTATTTCTTCTGGTGTTGCGTTTTTCCCAACACCTAATATGTCGTAATAATCTCTTTTGGAACTCATTATTTTTTGGAATTATTCATATTAGATTAACTAGTATAGATTAAGTATTATTATAAAGTACAAAAGTAAAAAAACTAAGTTTATTAATACATAAGGAGATAAATGAGAATATCTTGGATTTCAGACTCGGGTTTAAGAATAGAAACCTCCCAAGGTTTAATCCTATATAATCACGCCCCCAACTCATTAAATAAGGAAACTCAAAAAGACGATAATACTATTGTTATATTTCAAAATGAGGAAAGTAAAGATATATCAAGAAGTAAAATAATAGACTCAACAGATGTAATTTTTGAGCCTGGTGAATATGAAATTAATGGCGTTCCTATACAAGGCCAAGCTATAAAGCTAAATACTGAGAATATTGATGAAAAAACAACAATTTATTCAGTGATAAGTGAAAATTTATGTATTTGCTTAGTTCAAGACATTAATAAGATAACAATACCTGCATCTGTGTCAGAGGCAATCGGAAAAGTGGATATTCTTGCAGTTATATGTAATCCGTCTTCAGAAAATACAGTGGAATCAATTAATTCAATTGTTAGTGCTCTTGATCCTCAAGTGCTAATTCCTATAGAAAATGATTCTGATAGTGAAAATTCAGAAATATATCAAAAACTGATAAAAGAGCTGGGTCATCAATCAGAAGAGGCAGTAAGCAAAGCGAATATAACAAAATCAGGGCTTCAAGAGACTCTAAAGGTATTAAACCTTAGAAAAACTATTTTATAGCCTTATACGAGCTAAAATAGGCTTTCTAATCCTTCTAGATAGAATAATTAGCAATCCTAATATCAATGCAGAGAACAATGATACAGATGATGATCCACCTCCATCAGAACAACCGCCACCTTCTGCAACAGGAGCAGCAGGTTCTTCATCTACTTTAGTTACAGCAATAGAATCAACTTTTGAAGGAGTTGGAGTAGCAACAACTATAATAGTCTCTGGCTTAGGAGTCGGTAGTGGTTCTGGGGTTGGGGTTGGGTCTGGCTCAGAAGCTTTAATCTCAAAATCGGTAAAAAGAAAATTTACACCAGTCATAAATTGATTTTCCTGAAAAGCAACTGAAGTAATACTTTCATTCCCTTGAATAACTAGTTTAATTGGTTGGTTCAGATAATTTATAGTTCCTGGGTTTACAGTAATAGAATAACCGCCGTCCTCTGTAAGCACTGTTTCAGAGATATAGTCCTGAATTTTTGCATATACCTCTATCCCGTCAGGTACTGAACCAGAACCTATTGCAATTTGACCAGAATATAAACTTGGATTTACAGTTGGTAGCGGAGTTGGGGTTGGAGGTATTGGAGTTGGAGTTGGCCTAGGAATAGTAGGAACTGTCAAATCAAGAGCTGCATTCATGCAATTACTCAACCTACATCCATCTGCAGCTGTAGGCAAGAAAGTTAATGATTCATTTGCTTTTACTCCACCAGCATATACATCAAAA
>MDTG01328834.1_pt1 | contig 15567 bp, 16 predicted proteins | sample 811421 | NCBI WGS metagenome assembly MDTG01 (sample SAMN05326645, study PRJNA326480) | marine metagenome | isolation source: seawater | place: Pacific Ocean: South East | collected 2011
AAAGCAGAGCCATTGTTCCCATAGCCAATTATTCCTATGGTTTTTCCTGCAAGTTCAATACCCCTATTCTTTTCTCTTTCCCAGATTCCATTGCGTACTTCTTGATCTGCTTTATTTAAATTGTTAAAAAGAGAAAGAAGCATCGCTAGAGCATGTTCAGCTACTGCTTGTCGGTTTCCTTCAGCAGAATTGTAACAGGTTATGCTTTTCTCTTCAGAATATTTTACGTCAATATTATCTAATCCGCTACCTGCTCGAGCAATGAATTCTAGATTTTTGGCGGCATCAATAAATTCTTTATCAATTTTAAATCGACTTCTGATAACTATTCCCTGGTAATTATGAATTATTTGCTGAATCTCAGTCTTACTCTTATCATAATCTGAATCACAAATATGGCCCTTTTTCTCTAGCTCTTTTTTTAGAAGAGAGTGAACAGTATCAATAAAAAGGATTTTCAATTTGGGTAGTTTTTTATTGTTTTTTTCTAGTCTTGTTGATTATTTTACTATTAATTGACTTACATGATCATATGTCCTATCCAGAAATAGATGAATAAACCAAGTATATCATTTATAGTTGTGATAAAGGGGCCTGTAGCTAATGCAGGGTCAATTTTATACTTTTCTAAAGTAAGCGGGATAAATGTTCCAAAGAGTGCTGCAAATATGATAACTGAAAGTAAAGAAATACTTACCGTCATGCTTAATTCCATACTATATCCTAATCCAAATGCAGCTCCTAAAATAATTACTGAACAGATAATTCCGTTTAATAATCCTACGCCTAGTTCTTTGATTAATTTTTGAAAGATGTTCTCCATTTTAAGTGAATCGTTAGCTAAACCTTGAACTACAATTGCGGCTGATTGTACCCCAACGTTACCTCCCATTGCAGCAATAAGAGGTATGAAGAAAGCAAGTTCAAAATTTCTTTCTAAATCAAATATCCCAATTACTTTTGCTCCTAAAAGTCCACCAAGCATACCAATCAGAAGCCAAGGTAATCGAGCTCTTGTAAGTTCCCAAACGGTATCACTACTTTCAACATCTTCTGAAATCCCAGAAGCCATTTGATAATCTTTCTCAGCCTCTTCTTTTGCAACATCCATCACATCATCAATAGTAATCCTCCCTAGTAATTGGTTTAAATTATTAACTACTGGTAAAGCAATAAGGTCGTACTTATTCATGATATTAGCAACATGTTCATTGTCTTCATTTACTTTTACAGAGATAATATCAGTATATATGATATCCTTAATTGCTGTTGATGTTTCAGTTAGCAGTAGTCTTCTTAAGGACATTAGACCAAGGAGTTTATTATTGTCATCAACTACATATATTGTGTATACCTTTTTTATATTTTCTGCTTGCTTTCTCATTTCTTTAAGGCATTGTAGTGTATTCCAATTCTCATTCACTTTTATTAATTCTTTTGCCATTAATCCTCCTGCAGTATCTTCACGATAGTCTAATAAATCACTAATATCACTAGCGTGTTCAAGATCATCAATATGAGAAAGAACCTCTTCTTTTTTTTCTTCTGCTAATTCCCCAATAACATCTGCAGCATCATCTGATTCTAAATTGCCAATTACTTTCTTAGCAATTTCTCTTGGAGTTAGATCAGATAAAAGCTCTTCTCGTGTATCATCTTCAAGCTCTACTAATAAGGCTGCTGATTTTTCTTCTTCAATTAGATCAAATAAGAAATGAGCATTATTAGGCGATATTCCTTCTATAATCTCTGCAATATCAGCAATATGTAAATCAGCAATTAGTGCACTTAATTCTATTGAATTATTGAGATCAATTAAGTTTGCTATTTTCTCAATATAGGTGCTATTTATTTTTATTCTATCTGACATGATTCGTTAGTTTTATAAAATCATCAACTGACAATTGTTCAGCCCTTAAATTTAGTAAATCTTTCAATTCACTTTCATTTTCCAAAGTAAAGGGTTTTAACGCGTTTCGCAAAGTTTTTCTTTTTTGATTAAATCCAGTCTTTACTATTTGCTTAAATTTATTCTCATCACAAGCAAATCCTTTACGGTTATTGCGCACTAATTTTATTACTCCTGATTTAACTTTTGGAGCTGGGGTAAATAAATCTTCATTTACTGTAAAGCAATATTCAATATCATAAAATGCTTGTAGAAATACAGATAGTATTCCTCTTTTTTTTCCTTTCTTACAAGCTACTCTTTCAGCAACTTCTTTCTGAAACATCCCAACTATCTCTGGAATTTGATCTCTGTTTTTAAAAACCTTAAATAAGATTTGAGAGGAGATATTGTAAGGAAAGTTTCCAATTAAGGAAAAGCAATAAGGGTATTTTTCTTTTAAATTTAGTTGTAGAAAATCTCCTTCAGTAATTTTATCAGCTAATTGAGGATAATTTAATCTAAGGTAGAAGACACTTTCAGTATCAATCTCAACCACTTCTGTAATAAAATCTTTTTTAATCAAGAACTGAGTAAGTACTCCCATGCCAGGACCTATTTCTACTACATTTTCTGTCCTATCATTTAATAAATTAGTAATGTTGAATGCAATTTGCTCATCATTTAAGAAATGTTGTCCCAAATACTTCTTTGCTCTAACATTTTTCATCCTCCTATCTCAATCGTTTAAATAGCTCGGATGCAAAAACAAAATCATTTAATTCTTTATTGTCTGAATTAAGGAGTTCTTCTTTGTTTCCAGTCCACCAGATCTCTCCATGATTAATAAAAGCTATATTTTCACCTATTTCTATTACTGAATTCATATCGTGTGTATTTACAATTGTAGTGATATTGTATTCTTTGGTAATTTCTTGTATAAGGTTGTCAATAATGATGGCCGTTTTAGGATCAAGCCCTGAGTTAGGCTCGTCACAGAATAAGTACTTTGGTTGCATTACAATTGCCCTAGCAATCGCAACTCTTTTTGTCATTCCACCACTTAGTTCAGAAGGTAATAGATTGTTTTTCCCTTCAAGGTTTACTCTTTTTAGACAAAAATTTACGCGCTCTAATTTCTCTTCTTCTGTTTTGTTAGTAAACATAGAAAGAGGAAACATAATATTCTCTTCAACACTCATGTAGTCGTAAAGAGCACCTGCTTGAAAAAGCATACCAATTTCTTGCCTTAGCTTCCTTTGTCCCTTTAGTTTTATGGTATTAAGATTTATATCATCAAATAGTACCGTTCCGCTATCTATTTTGTATAACCCAATTAATATTTTTATAAGGGTTGTTTTCCCAGAGCCACTTTCTCCAATTATTAAGTTTGTTTTGCCTCTTTCGAAAAGGAAGGATACATTCTTCAGAACATGATTATTTCCAAATTTTTTTTCAATATTCTTAATTTCTATCATGCTAAAATAAGGTCAGTTAGGATAAAATTAAATATTAAGATTAAGATACTACTATATACAACAGCCTTAGTGCTTGCTTTCCCTACTGCAATTGCACCTCCTTTAGCATGATATCCAAAGTAGGATGATACGGATGATACTATAAAAGCAAAAATCAAGGTTTTTATAATGGAATAGGTAATGTAGAATGGCTTAAAATCATATGTTAATCCGGACATAAAATCAGCTGTTGTAACGTCTGAAGACAAACCTCCAATCCATGCACCAATCATTCCTATTCCCATACTGATAACTACTAAGAATGGGAAAGATAAAACAGAAGCAATAATTTTAGGCAATATTAAAAAGGATGCAGAATTTAACCCCATAATTTCTAAAGCATCAATTTGCTCTGTTACGCGCATACTTCCAATCTCTGAAGCAATGCTTGACCCAACTTTCCCGGCTAGAATTAATGAAATCATGGTAGGAGAGAATTCTAAGATTAAGGAGTCTCTACTTGCATATCCAACTAAGTAAGAAGGAAGTATAGGACTTGTCATATTCAATGCTGTTTGTATACTTACAACACCGCCCACAAAAAAGGAAATGATAAAAACAATTCCAAGTGAATTAAGTCCTACTTGCTCAATTTCTAAGATTAACTGCTTTCTAAATGCGCTCCACTTTTCAGGAATACTAATAACTTTCATCATCATAATGAAGTATAATCCTAAGTGTTTTAATAGTTTTGTCATCTGCTTATAATAATACCTTAATTTAGCTTTATATTGATTATATGAGAATACAAAAGTACCATCTTTTATTGATTATGGCATTGTTCGTACTTACTTCTTGTGGAACCACAAAGAAAAATGGCTGCAATACCTGTCCTAATTTTTCAGCAAAAAGTACTTTAAATAAATAGCTGATTTTCTTTAGATTTGTTCTTAATAGCTATATTTGCCCTCCTTTCTATAATAGATATAAAATATGGAATTTAATATTTGGTCATTTATTTTAAACAATCTTGAAGCAGCAGGAGCAATAGGAGGTTATGTATCCCTATCAATCATTGGTTTCTCTTTAATTAGTTTTGCAACCAAAAAGAAGCATGATCATGCTTATAGTCAGATTGGACCTAAGTGGACACATCCTCTTATTGGTTCTTTCTTGGGAGCAATTCCTGGATGTGGTGCAACAATTGTAGTAGCCTCATTATATAAAAATAAAAAGATATCCTTTGGTGGTTTATTTGCGACTTTTATTAGCACCTTAGGCGAAGGATCGTTTGTTTTATTAGGGGCCTCTAATGAGGCTGATGTTTCAGCTAACTTAAAAGCATATGTTATAATTACTATCTTTGGATTAATTGCAGGAGTTGTTTTTGGGTATTTATTTGATTTTTTTGGATTTAGAGCTAATTTTGAAAATAATCAGCAAGGAAATACAGAAGATCAAAGTATTCAAGCAAAGCAAAATAGCTTAGCAGGAATAGTTATAGAAAAACTGAGTTTTTATTCCATAATAACAATGGCTGTATTCTTAGCTCCAGGGTCTATTATGGCCTTGTGGGGTGGAGGTATTGAAGCCATTTCAAGTTTAACTTCTTGGGTTTCAGTAGCACTTACTGCTACCTGCATGATTTTTTACTGGTTAAGTGTTTTTATTTACAAATATCATGACTGCTCTTCCTCTTATAAGACTATTAAATCAACTATGTTGCATGCAATTTCAGATGTTGCAATGGTAGTGACATATGTTTTTATTGGTTTATTTGTTGCTAACTATATTATCGATGTACTTGTGGGTACAGATACATTTGACACATGGATGAAATCATCAGTATACATTGTAATATTTTTAGCAGCACTAATTGGAGTAACTCCTGGATGTGGTGGAGTAATTGCAGTTGCAGTAGCCTTTATTACAATTCCTAATTTCCCAATGGCTGCATTAATTGCAGCAGCTATATCAACTAGTGGAGATGGGATATTCCCTTTACTTGCAGAAAATAGAAAAGATGGACTAATTGTTTCTGTATTCGGATTAGTAGTTGCTTTATTATTAGGCTACATAGCTCTAGCTCTAGGATTCTAAGCTAATGCTTTCCCTAAAAAATTATTTACCAGCTCAGTCGTATCAAAAAATTAATAATTGGATTAATGAACTTAATATAGATGTTAATATTACAAATCCTAGAAGAACTAAATTAGGTGATTTTAAGGCTGTTAAAGATTCCTTATATATTAGTATAAATAATGATTTGAATCCTTATTCTTTTTTGATTACTTTAACTCATGAATTAGCACACGCCTTTGTTTATGTAAAACACAAAAGAGGGGTTGCTCCGCATGGATCGCAATGGCAGGAGATATTTAAAGCTTTGATGTTAAATTTTCTAAATCCAACAATCTTTCCTGATGATGTACTTAAGGCTTTGAGTATGTATTTGAAGCAGCCTAAGGCATCCACTTTAACGGACATAAATTTAGCAGCTGTTTTAAAGAAATATGATTGCGTAAAAGCGCTTACTATTTCAGATATTGATGATGAGAGTATATTCTCAATTTCTAATGGAAGAATATTTAAAAAAGGTAAGCAATTAAGAAAGCGTTATAAATGCATTGAATGTGCCACTAATAAGGTGTATTTATTTCATCCACTCGCAGAGGTTATACCTATACAATAAAATCTTATTCTTTTTGTTGTATTTTAGCACCTAATAATTGATAAAGAAGAATAGAAAGATGAATAAGAACAATTATGCAGTAATTATGGCTGGCGGGATTGGTTCCCGTTTTTGGCCAATGAGTAAATCCGACTTTCCAAAGCAGTTTTTAGATATATTAGGAACAGGAGAAACTTTAATACAACAGACTTTTAGTAGATTGGTAAAAGTATGTCCTGCTGAGAATATAATAATAGTTACTAATAAAAAGTACAAAGATTTATGTTTGGGACAGTTGCCAAATATTATTGAAAAAAACATTCTGTGTGAGCCTGCAATGCGCAATACAGCACCTTGTGTAGCCTATTCTGCATTTAAAATCCAAAATGAAAATTCAGATGCTAATATGATTATTGCAGCTTCCGATCATATTATTACAAAGGAAGATGATTTTGTACGAGTAATGAATGATTGCTTGGAAATTACTTCAGAAAATGATGTGTTGCTAACGATTGGGATTAAACCTTCTCGTCCTGATACTGGTTATGGCTATATTCAGTTTTCTGAAGATGGCTTGGTAAGCCATAAAAAGGTGAGAAAGGTAAAAACGTTTATCGAGAAACCAAATCAAGAACTAGCCCTTAGCTTTTTGGATAGTGGTGATTTTTTATGGAATTCAGGCATGTTTGTTTGGAGCGCTAAATCAATAACTTTAGCTTATCGTAAACATCTGCATGATATGTATGATATTTTTGAAGAGGGGAAGGCTTATTACAATACAGATAAAGAAGAAGAGTATATTGACAGATTATTTCCTGTATGTAAGAATATCTCGATTGATTATGGGATAATGGAGAAATCAGATAAAGTGCATGTGTATCCTGCTAGTTTTGGATGGAGCGATTTAGGAACTTGGGGATCATTATATAGTCATTTGGATTTAGATGAGAAAGAAAATGCTATTCAAGGAAATAAAGTAATGCTATATGAATCTAGTAATAATATAGTAAATTTTCCAAATGATAAATTGGTAGTTTTGCAAGGTTTAGAGGGTTATATTGTGGTAGAAAGTGATGGAAATCTTCTAGTCTGCAAGAAAGAAGAAGAGCAACAAATAAAACAATTTGTTGCAGATGTCAAGAAGCTTAAATAGAGCTTGGGTTACAATTCTCCACACATATTTTCAGGTTTAACCCATGCGTCAAATTCTTCAGCAGTTAGGAAACCTAAATTAATGGCTTCTTCTTTTAAGGTTGTTCTATTTTGATGAGCCTTTTTTGCAATCTTAGCTGATTTCTCATATCCAATCTTAGTATTTAATGCGGTAACTAACATTAAGGAGTTATCTAAATTCTTTTTTAGGTTCTCGTAATTTGGCTCTATTCCTACAACACAATTCTTATCAAATGAAACACAAGCATCTCCTAATAATCTAGCGGATTGCAAGAAGTTGGCTGCTATTACGGGTTTAAAAACATTTAGTTCGTAATGCCCTTGCATTCCTCCTACTGTAATAGTTACACCATTGCCTATTACTTGCGCACAAATCATAGTCATCGCTTCACATTGTGTTGGGTTAACTTTTCCTGGCATAATAGATGATCCTGGCTCATTAGATGGAATAATAATTTCACCAATTCCACTTCTTGGCCCGGAAGCCAATAAACGAATATCATTAGCTATTTTATTTAAAGAAACTGCTAATTGTTTTATTGCTCCATGGCTTTCAACAATTGCGTCATGAGCTGCTAAAGCTTCAAATTTGTTGTCAGCACTTACAAATGGAAGTTTAGTAAATTTTGAGATTTTTTTAGCAACTAAATCAGCATATCCAGCAGGAGTGTTAATCCCCGTTCCAACTGCTGTCCCTCCTAAAGCTAACTCTGATAAATGATCAAGGGTATTATTTAACGCTTTGAGTCCATGATCTAATTGAGAAACATACCCAGAAAATACTTGCCCTAAAGTAAGCGGAGTAGCATCCATAAGATGAGTTCTACCAATTTTAACTACTTTATTAAAAGCAACTGATTTTTTCTCTAAAGTGTCACGTAATTGCTCCACCCCAGGAATTGTATTTTCTATTATAGCTTTGTAAGCTGCAATATGCATTCCTGTTGGGAAAGTATCATTTGAGCTTTGTGATTTATTTACATCATCATTTGGATGAATTGTTTTTTCAACATCATCTAATTTTCCTCCATTAATTACATGTGCTCTATTTGCAATTACTTCATTTATATTCATATTGCTTTGTGTTCCACTTCCAGTTTGCCAAATTACAAGTGGAAATTGATCATCATGGTCCCCTTTTAGAATTTCATCACACACCTTCGAAATTAAATCTCTTTTTTCGGAGGACAAAACATTAAGGTGACAATTGGCATGAGCTGCCGCCTTCTTTAAATAAGCAAATCCATAGATTATTTCTAGAGGCATGCTTGCTTCAACTCCTATTTTGAAGTTGTTTCTACTTCGTTCAGTTTGAGCTCCCCAATATTTTTTAGCAGGAACTTTTACATCTCCCATTGTATCTTTCTCTATTCTATATTTCATCTTAAAATATTTTGATATTCTTTTTTGTTATTGTTAATTTGCTGTAAAATTAATGATTATGAAATTTCTAGGTTTTTTACTATTTGTTTTTATTTTTCTAATGGCATTTTGGTGTGTTATATTCCTTGCTAGTATTATCCCTTACTTTATTTTTGTTTGGGCTAAAGAGGGGAAACTGGAGGAAAATCAAATTCCTGTTTAAGCAAATAATTCTAATACATTTTCCGGAGGCCTTCCTATTACCGCTTTATTATTTTTAATAACAATTGGCCTTTCAATAAGTTTAGGATTTTCAAACATAGCATTTATTATTTCAATATCGGTTAATTTTTTCCCTTTATAATTTTCTCGCCATATTATTTCTTGCGTTCTTACAAGTGCAAGCGGTTTTATGTTTAATTGTGATAAAAGTATTGTTATTTCTTTCGCTGTAAGTGGATTTTTAAGGTATTCAATAATTTCAAACTCTGAGGTATTATTTCTAATTATTTCTAGTGCTTTTCTGCTTTTGCTACATTTAGGATTGTGGTATATTTTCATGTCAATTAATTTTGTCCGAACTGCATTAAATAAGCTTTGATAAAGGCATTTAAATCACCATCTAGAATCTTCTCAGGATTTGGTGATTCAAAATCAGTTCTCAAGTCTTTTACCATCTTATAAGGATGTAGAATATAGCTTCTTATTTGTGACCCCCATTCTATTTTTTTCTTTGTCCCTTCTAGCTTTGCCTTTTCCTCTTGGTTTTTTCTAATTTCTAGTTCGTAAAGTTGAGATTTGAGTAGTTGTATTGCTTTTGCTTTATTTTCTAATTGTGATCTTGATTCAGAATTTTCTATTATAATTCCACTTGGCCCGTGCTTTAATCTTACGGCTGATTCTGTTTTATTTACTCCTTGTCCTCCAGCACCACTTGCTCTAAAGGTATCCCAACTTATTTCTGATGGATCAATAATGGTTTTAATACTATCATCCGCAAGCGGATATACAAAGACTGAAGCAAAGGTAGTGTGGCGTTTTGCATTAGAATCAAATGGTGAGATTCTTACTAATCTATGTACTCCATTTTCTCCTTTTAAATGTCCGAATGCAAAATCACCTTCTATTTCAATAGTAACAGATTTTATCCCAACAGGTTCAGCTTTTTGCAGATCAAGTGTTTTTATTTTGTACTGGTTCTTCTCTCCCCACATCACGTACATTCGCATCAGCATTTCTGCCCAATCTTGCCCTTCAGTTCCTCCTGCACCTGGATTTATGGTCATTACTGCTGACATACTGTCCTCTTCAGCACTCAACATATTTTTGAATTCTAGACCCTCAACTGATTCTTTAGTTTTTTGAAATTGAACATCAAGCTCTTCTTCACTAGCTTGAAGTTCCAATAAAACAGCTAGCTCATCAATGTTGTTTACAACAGATTTATAGGCATTTAACCAACTCTTTAGCGTGTTTAACTTTTTTAATAGAAGCTGAGCTTCTTTAGGTTTATTCCAGAATTTATTTTGTTGGGATTGTGTTTCTAAAGCAGTTGCTTCTATTTGTTTGCCTGCAATATCAATAAACTTATACAGTTCATCTTTTCGTAAAACCAGTGATTTTATTTGCTCTTGACTAACCATTGGTCAAATGTAATTATTTATCACTTAATTTTCTTACTTTATCCCAAACCAAATTACTTTCAAAACCTCTTTGTATCAAAAAGTTAGCAATTTTTTTTTTTCGGGTAAAATGATTTTTATCTTTTATGGTAGCTTTCTTTTGATTAAATAACTTATCTAACACTTGATTATAATCATTATCATCAATTTCTTTTAGACCACTATTTATGTAGGTTGTTGATATTTTCTTGCGTTTTAGTTCATTAACTATTTTTCTTTTCCCCCAGTTCTTTATTTTAAATTTCCCTCTGCAAAAGGCCGCTGAAAAGCGTTTTTCTTCAACATATTTTTCATTGATAAGTATTTCTAAAATATGATCTTTTGTTGCTTGTTGTAATCCCCATTCTTTCATTTTTTCAAGAACATCCCATTGACACCTATCCTGTAAAGCACAATAATTTTTAATACGTTCAATAGCAATGCTGACATCATAAATTCTTTTATTGTGCATTATTCAAAAGTACTAAAACTGATTATAAATACTAATTTTGTGTCCATGCAAAACAAACAAGCAATTACACTCTTATTTTTGGCGAATATTATATCTGGGTTAGCTCAAGGGATAAGTATGGTGGCTATTCCTTGGTATTTTGTTAAGGTAGTAGAGCTTCCTGAATTATTTGCATCTGCCTATATTATTATTACCTTTCTTACCTTATTTTGGGGTTTATATGCAGGGACATTAATTGACCGTTATTCTAGAAAGAAACTTTTCATAATCATTAATGTGTTGTGTGGAGTATCTATTGGAAGTATTGCCATGTACGGGTTTCACATTGGACATCTTTCCAATTTCTTAGTTGTCTTAGTTTTTGGGATTACTATTTTCAACTATAATGTGCACTACCCTAATTTATATGCTTTTGGTCAGGAAATTACGGAACCAAAGAATTATGGAAAACTCAATTCCTATATAGAAGTTCAGGGTCAGACTACCTCTGTTTTGGCAGGGGCTTTTGCAGCATTATTACTAACAGGAACGCAAAATAATAAATTGGAAATTGCGGGCTTTAGTTTCACTCTTCCTTTTGATATAAAAGCCTGGAAGATATATGAGGTATTTTTAATGGATGCAATAACTTATATAGCCGTAATTTTTATCTTTCTATTGATGAGATATAAGCCTATTATTAAGGAAAAAATACATAAAGAAAATTTATTTTCTCGACTGGAAAGAGGGGTACTCTACTTAAAGAATAATCCAATAATCTTTGTTTTTGGGATTCTTTCTTATATGCTTTTTGCTTTTACTTTAGTGCAAGTTCATGTTATTCTCCCTTCTTATGTGCATAAATTTCTACAGATGGATGGTAATATATATGCTTCTGCAGAGATCTATTATTCCATAGGAGCAATCTGTTCTGGGTTTCTAATATTAAGAGTTTTTAGGAAAATCAATACAGTGTCTTCTATTATCATATTATTGGCAGTTGTTTCTTTGGCTTTTTATGGCATGGCTGTATACAAGTTACTTTGGATATTTTTCTTAGGTAATTTTATTCTTGGAATTGCTAATGCTGGAGTGCGGATATTAAGAACTACCTATATCTTTAATCATATTCCAAACAATCTGATTGGTAGAGCTGGATCTGTTTTTAACTCATTAAACATTATTATAAGAATGATTATGATAGGTGCTTTTTCCTTGTCATTTTTTAATATTGATGACAATATTAGATATACTTATTTTGTAGGTGTAGGATTAATGCTCTTAACTCTCATTCTTTTAATCCTCTGGTATAAGAGAATTGTATCAGCAGAGAGAAATTAGTGTTATTTTACTACTGTATATTCTAATAAATGCAAACGATCATCAGGGCTAACGATTATTTCTCTTCTAAACTTATTAGACCATTGTTTGCTAATTGAAGAGGAAAACCAACCCTCTTTCTTATTGATGTAACTTGCTACAAAAGGATGTGTTGACATATGAATATTTCCTTTCTGATTTTCTGTAAGGTTCTGAAGTTTAGTTTCAATTTGATCAATAAGCAATAAACTAGAGCCAATTTTTCCATTTCCAGAACACATTGGACAACTCTCTTGCGTATCAATATTCATTTCAGGTCTCACTCTTTGCCTGGTTATCTGTATTAGTCCAAATCGAGTTGGAGGCAGGATATTGTGTTTAGCTTTGTCAGTACTCATTGCTTCCTTCATTTTTTCTGTTAAAAGCTTTTTGTTCTTCTCTTGTTTCATGTCAATGAAATCCACAATAATAATACCACCCATATCTCTAAGGCGTAATTGTCTTGCTACTTCAGCAGCAGCCTCTAAGTTTACAGCAAGAGCATTCGCTTCTTGATCTTTTTTTGAGTCTACTTTTTTACCACTATTTACATCAATAACGTGTAGTGCTTCAGTGTGCTCTATTACAAGGTAGACTCCTTTTTTCATAGTTACATTTTTTCCAAATGCACCTTTTATTTGCTTGGTAACATTAAATTCCTGAAATATTGGGGTGTCTTTTTTGTGTAACTTAACAATCTTTTCTTGTTCGGGTGAGATGCGAGAAAGATATTCTTTAAGTTCTTCTTTAAGTTCAGGGCTATTCACATGAATATTATTAAATTTTGCACTTAGTAGATCTCTTAAAAGTGAAGCAGAACGGTTTAGCTCTCCAAGTATTCTAGTATTAGGCTGTGCACCTTTCAGTTTTTTGCTTATAATTTGCCATTTTTTATACAGGTTTTTCAAATCTTTATCTAGCTCAGCAACTTTCTTTTCTGTAGCGACTGTTCGGATAATAACTCCAAATCCGGGAGGCTTTATACTTCTAATTAGTTTTTTTAGTCTTGCTTTTTCTTCAGAATCTTCAATTTTCTGTGATACGGAGACTTTGTCAGAGAAAGGGAGTAATACCATGTATCTTCCCGCAATAGAGATTTCGGTAGTAAGTCTTGGTCCTTTAGTAGAGATAGGTTCTTTAGAAATTTGAGTAAGAAGTAAATCTCCTCCTTTTAATGCGCTATTAATTTTTCCATCTTTTTCAAGAGTCTTTTCTTTCTTAAAGTTTTTTAGGGATGCCGTATTTAGCTTTTTATCAATTGCCTTTCTTGTAAAATTCTTAAAATAATTGAATTGAGGGCCTAAATCTAGGTAATGTAAAAAACCATCTTTTTCATAACCTATATTTATGAATGAAGCATTTAGCCCAGGAACTGTCTTTTTGACCTTTCCTAGATATATATCTCCTACTGAAAAATTGTTGTCGTGCTTTTGTTTATGAAGTTCTATAAGAAGCCCATTGCGTAAAAGCGCAATTACTACTTCAGAAGGCCTTGAATCAATTATTAAATCGTATTTCATGGCTTTTCGTTTAAGAAACTAAATTTTATTTAGTTTTATGCCTATTTTTTCTTGAACGCTTCTTCCGTTTGTGTGTAGCAATTTTTAATCTTTTCTTTTTCTTAGCTCCTGACATAATTTATTTTGTAGCTTATTAAAGCTTATTTTATATTATTTTTAACTTCCTGAACAAATACTTTTGCCGGCTTAAATGCAGGAATATGATGTGCTGGAATGATAATTGTTGTATTCTTTTTGATATTTCTTCCTGTTTTTTCTGCTCTTTTCTTTGGTTTAAATGTCCCAAAACCTCTTAAAAAAACAGCTTCATTAGAAGATATTGAATCTTTTATTTCGTTCATCATTGACTCAACAATTGCTAAAGTAGTTATTTTTTCTACTCCTGTTTTTCCTGAAATTTTACTAACAAGTTCTGCTTTTGTCATCTTTTATTCTGGTATAATTAAATTCTTAACTAATTTTAGCCCGCAAATATATTAAAAAAAACACCGCAGCTACTAAGTATTTGTCTTTTATTAGAGAGTTTATTGTTTTATTTTTCAGTGGGTTATGGGTTTTTCAAATAATTTAGTTAATTGGTATCATGCCAATAAAAGGGATTTGCCTTGGCGGAATACTGTTAATGCTTATCATATTTGGCTTGCTGAAATTATTTTACAACAGACAAGAGTTATGCAGGGAATGCTTTACTATCTTGCTTTTATAAAAGAGTTCCCAAATATAGAAGATTTAGCAAATGCTTCTGAAGATAAGGTTTTAAAGATGTGGCAGGGATTGGGTTATTATGCAAGAGCTAGAAATTTGCATTTTACAGCTAAAGATATTACTAAAAATTATGGTGGAAAATTTCCAAATGATTATCATAATATCTTAAAACTTAAAGGCGTTGGCTTATATACGGCGGCTGCTATTTCATCTTTTGCTTTTGATATGCCTTATGCTGTTGTAGATGGAAATGTGATTCGTGTATTAAGTAGAGTTTTTGGAATAGATACTGCTTATGATACAACTATAGGCAGAAAGAAGTTTCAGTCTCTGGCTCAGCAGTTACTAATTATAGAAAATCCAGCTATTTATAATCAGGCAATCATGGAATTTGGAGCATTGCAGTGTGTGCCAAAATCTCCTGATTGTATCGCTTGTCCTATGCAAGGCTTTTGCAAGGCTTATATTTTTAATATGGTGGAAAATTTGCCTGTAAAATCAAAAAAGATCAAAGTAATAAATAGATTCTTACATTTTTTTATAATTAAAGACAAGGGGAATATTTATATAAAAAAGAGGAGTAAGGGGATTTGGACGGGATTATATGAGTTTCCATTCTTAGAATTTAAGTATAGAGTAAGCGAGAAAGAAGTGTTAGATTCAGAGGAATGGCTTAATCTTTTTAAAGTTAATAAGATAGATGTTTGTTTGGTGTCTAATGAGTTTATCCATGTGCTTTCTCATCAGAAGATTTATGCTCAATTTTGGCAATTAAAAGCGAAAGACATCTCATTAAAAGGGTATAAATTAGTTCCTAAAAAGGATTTATTAAATTACCCGGTTTCACGACTAACAGAAAAGTATTTTGAGTCGATAAAATTGATTTAGATTTTATATATTTGTTCAAATTCTAATTTAAATAATTATGGCAGGAGTAAATAAGGTAATGTTAATAGGAAATTTAGGAAAAGATCCTGAAGTAAGATATTTAGACAATGGAGTGGCTGTTGCAAATTTTTCATTAGCAACAACAGAAAATTATAAGAATAAAGAAGGGGAGCGTGTAAGTCAAACAGAATGGCATAATATAGTGCTATGGAGAGGCTTGGCTGAAGTGGCTGAAAAGTATCTTAAGAAAGGAGCTAGCATTTATATTGAAGGAAAGATAAAGAATAGAAAGTGGGAAGATAAAGAAGGAAATACTAGATATAATACTGAAATATTAGCTGATAATATGACTATGTTAGGAGGTAAGCAATCACAAGAAAATGTTGCGCCAACTCCTGCTAATGAGACTTCTGCCGATAAAGCAGATGATTT
>MDTG01414866.1_pt1 | contig 15567 bp, 11 predicted proteins | sample 811421 | NCBI WGS metagenome assembly MDTG01 (sample SAMN05326645, study PRJNA326480) | marine metagenome | isolation source: seawater | place: Pacific Ocean: South East | collected 2011
ATATTGATTTTTCAATAATTGGATCAATTGGAATATTAAAATTATTTTCAATCTTTTTTTCTACTATTAAATCTAACAAATTAAACATGTAGGAGAGAATATATTTTTTATTTTTTATATTTTTTTTGACTTTAATAGATGAAAATAGACCATTTGCAGTTCCAGATATAAAATGATGATGTTTAATTCTTTTCAAAGCCAACGTTCTAAAAACAGACTTCTGAGTATCTAAAATAATATCAAAATATTGATCTTTGAATTTAAACTTATTAGAAATTTCATGCCAAAAAAAGGGGCTTAAATTAGCTTGTTCATAAAATATATCTATAAACTTAGATGCAATACTTCTTAATATTCCAGCATACACTGTTTGGCCTTTATCTGTAATCCAATAGAGTTTGTGATCTGGAAGTCTTTTTTTTATTTCATATAATAATTGTAATTTTATTATACCATCACCAATCTTTTCTCCATTGGAAAAAACTAGAATTTTTTTAGTTACAGATTTTTGCATATTCTTAAAGAGTCATAGATTGATGCATGAATATTCCTACTTGATATTGCGTCACCAACTCGATATAAAAAAAAATTTCCTTCTTTATTAGTAACTTTTTCATTGAGCTTCCCTTTTATAAGTGATTTGTAGTCAATTGCTCCTAAGTTTTTTGACTCATATTTTAATTCAAAATATAAATCAGAATTTGGGATTGTTCCATGTTCAATGACTATCTGAGAGGTTTTCTTTTTTTCAATTTTATTAGAGTAATCTGATCCAATTACTGCTGATAATCTATTACCTTCTTTTTCTATTTTTTTAATTCTTTTGTTTATTGTTATAATTACTTCATGTTCAATAAATTTTCTTGTATATTCAACATGATTTAATCCACCTACATCTGGTGCGAAAAACCTTTCAGGAGTTATAATTTCGAGTTTAGCACCTTTACTTATAATAGTTTCTGCAGCTTGCAAACCTGGATAAGCACCATTATCGTCATAAAGAATTACATCATCTTCTACATTTATTGATCCACTTATAATATCCCAAGTTGTAATAGCTAAGTTATTTCCACTTTCCAAAATATCAGTGTTAGGTATACCACCTGTCGCAATAATTACAGCATCTGGTGACTCATCAAGAATTGTTTTTTTAGTTGCGAATGTATTAAAATAAAATTTAACTTTTTTTTTGTAACAAGCTTGAATTCTCCAATCAATAATACCCATCATATCTCGTCTTCTTTTTGATCTAGTTATTAAATTTAATTGGCCGCCAGCAGATTGATTAGCTTCAAAAACGACTACGTTATGACCTCTTTCAGCACAAATTTTTGCAGCCTCTAATCCAGAAGGACCTGCGCCTACTATGACTATTTTCTTTTTTTTCTTTGCTTGCACTGATATCTCATGAGGCATAAATTTTTCTCTTCCTGTTGCAGGATTATGTATGCATAAAGCTTCATTTCCCTCATAAATTCTATCTAAACAATAGGTTGCTCCAACGCATGGACGTATTGTATCTTCATTTCCACTCATAATTTTATTAATAATATGTGGATCTGCAATATGAGCTCTTGTCATTCCGACCATATCCAATTTTCCTGATTCTACTGCGTGTCTTGCTGTTGAAACATCATTTATTTTTGAGGCATGAAAAATAGGAAATTTTGTATTAAATTTTATTTCACCAGCAAAATCTAAATGTGGCGCAGATGACATACCAAGAGTTGGAATAACTTTTGTTAGAGCTGCATCTGTATCAATATGACCTCTTATAATATTTAAAAAATCAACTTGTTTGGAAGCAATTAATTTATTTGCAATTTTTAAACCTTCCTCTTTAGTTAATCCTTTATCCCAATCTTCATCCGCAACCATTCTAACCCCTAAAATAAATTGGTCTCCAACAGATTTTCTAATAGCATCAATAACTTTAAGTGAAAATTTAGTTCTATTATTTAAACTGCCACCATATTCATCATTTCTTTTATTTGTTGCTGGAGACCAAAAAGAATCTAAAAAATGTCCGTAAGCTTCAATTTCTATTCCATCTATTTTTGCTTCTTTCATTCTTTCTGCAGCTAGGGCATAATCATTTAATATTCGCTCAATATCCCAATCCTCGGCCTCTTTGGGAAATGCGCGATGAGATGGCTCCCTTACACTTGAAGCTGAAAGTATAGGCAGCCAATCTGAGTGATTCCAATTTGTTCTTCTTCCTAAATGAGTAATTTGTATCATAACTTTTGATCCATAATCATGGCACTCATCTGATAGTTTTTTAAGATATGGAACGATTTCATCTTTATAAGCATGTAAATTACCAAATGTTGATGGAGAGTCAGGCGAAACTATCGCGCTACCAGCTGTCATTGTCAAACCCAATCCTCCCTTTGCTCTTTCAACATGATATTTTCTATATCTTTCCATTGGTAATCCATTTTCAGCATATGAAGGCTCATGTGCAGATGTCATTAATCTGTTTTTTATTTCTAAATTTTTTAATTTGTAAGGTTTAAGTAGTGGATCCATATTCCTAAAAATTCTAAGACTTAATTTTTAATGTATTTTAAAAACGTTACAAAAACAAATATTTTAATGTTTATTTTTTTTATTACTTTATGTTATTTCTTTTATCAATATAATGAGTGGTGCCCAAGGGCGGAATCGAACCACCGACACGAGGATTTTCAGTCCTCTGCTCTACCAACTGAGCTACCTGGGCATAATCATGCTGATAAAGTGTTTTAATCTTTTATTCAATTAAATATTGTAAAATTTGTTCTAAAACCACACAGTTTTATCGCTCTTGATAATTTTTAGAAATGAATTAACTATCTTTTCAATATTTTCATCAAAATCATATTTTGATACTTTATAATCATTAAACATATCCTTAGAATTTAAATAATCTAGAGTAATTAAACCATCACCCATCTTTTTAGTTAAATTAATCACATGATTCTGAATATCTTGAAGAGACCATTTTTTATCTATTATTTCATTAATATTAGAGGCATCATTAATATGTGTTACTCCTGGGCAAGTTAAGTACCAAGGTCGTCCAAATAATAAAACAGGTTTTAGATACCTTATAGCTTCCCAGCCAGAATTTCCACTAACTGTAGCTGTAAACTTAGAATTTAAAATTAAATCTTCAGAGGTGTAAGATTTATTATCTATCAAGCACAATTGATTGATTGATTTAAGTCTCTGGAAGTAGAGCTCGCCCCTATAGACACCTTCCCACTGATAAGGATGTTCTTTAACAATAATTTTCCAATCATTTGGAATTATTGTTGATATTTTTTCTATTGCCAATAATTGATCATCCCACTCATCTCCAAAAGCTAAAGTAGTTGCTTCTGGTTGATATGAAAGTGGAAAATATACATAATTAAAATTCAGATCTTTTAATTTAAAAGAGAATAAATTTGTTTTGTTTTTATTGTATAAAACACTACTTGCTTTTATCCATAATTTTCCAGAAGTTTCAAAAAAAGATTTAATTAAAATTTTTTTAGAAAATATTGAGAGTACAAATGTTTCAAAAATAAGTTTAGTCATATAAATAATAAATGAAATTTTGTAATATAATTTTGAAGAATTATTATAAGCGGATGTATATTGTTTTATATAAAATAATTCTGTGGGATCTTTTTCATATATTTTTGCAGGAATCTTTTTAAAGATTTCATTTGAGTATTTAAAATGTCCCCAATCAGTAAATTTAGTTGTATAAAAGAATTTTTGACTATGAAAATTTTCAGCATAAACTACTTTTATTTTCATATAATGTGGAATTATTTGAAATAATAAATCAAATCCTGCCGATGAAGATGGCCCCATAAAGATGTGAGTTATTTTTTTAGATGTTAAAAATTTTTCAATAAACTTAAAATGAATATTGAATAGATGTCGAAATTCAATAATATTAAACCTTATTTCTTTTCTAGTTCTTCTAAGTAGCATTGCACAATACGTTGAAAAATATTTATCAAATATTATTTTATAAGCATCTTCATGCTTAACTTTATAATTTTGAATGTATTTTAAAATGTATTTATCAAATGACACAAGGCTTGAAATACTTACGTTATCATAAATTTCATCATTATTATAAGGTTCCCAAGAAGCACTATAAATATTTTTAAAGATTGAATGACTATTAAATTTTTTTTTTATTGTATTAAGCGTTTTATCGTCATAATTAAAAAAAATTAAAAGATTATGATTGTCCATGTTATATTTAAATAAACCTTTTTATTAATTTATAGGATCTTTTGGAAAATAAAATCTTGATGGATCTCCCTCAAAATTACTTGGTATTCCACCATTATCTATAAAATTAGGAAACAACTCACTTTCAAGATGTTCTAATTTTAGATTAAACATGTTGAATTTTTCCTGCCAATATTCTGAGTCATTTAAGCTTTCTTTTAATCTTTGTTTGGTTTTTAAATCAACTTTACCTAAATATTTTTTTTGCATTAATGCATAGAAATATATTATCATGCCATTATCTGGTGCAGTTTTGTTAGATACATAGTTTAACCATTGATATTGCTGTTTTATTTTTATAGGTCTATTTTCTCGAAGTAACTTTGAAAAATTAACACGTACGTTCATGTAAAACCATAGATCATCTAAAATGGTTGCTTTTGGGACTATATCGAAGTTAGCTATTTCAAGCTTATCTAGAAAACTTCCCTTTAAGTCATTTAAATCAATATTTGATTGTATTTTCCCTGTTTCAATAGCCCTTTGTCTTGAATATGTGCCTAATTGATAAGGAGCTTTTTCATTATCTTCAGTTTTAAGTGTCCCCTCTTCCATACCCAAAAGCCCCTCGTCAGACATTTGTTCATAAATTGGCGTTCCTTTCCAAGGTTGCAAAACTGAGAGATTATTCCAATCCAAGTTCATATTTTCCGCAAGCTCAATGGTATCAAAAATCATGCTTAATGTTTCTTTTGGAAAACCTAACATTAATAGAGCTCTGCAATTGATTTCTGGAAACTCGCTTAATACCTCTGAAGCCTTTAAAAAAGTTTCTACTGTTCCTGGTTTTCTTATTTGTTTTAAAATTTCAGGGTTTCCAGATTCGATACCGATATGCAAACCTATGCATCCACTTTTATGCATTGCATCTACAACTTCTCTTTGTTTTAATGAATGTGCAATTACTCCATTTGTTGCATCCCATGTAAGCTTTACATTTCTTCTAACCATTTCATTAAACATATGAATTGTGCGCTCTTTATCTTTTAATAAATCATCATCTAGCCAAACAATATGGGTAACCCCATAATCATTTTGAAGGCATAAAAGTTCATCAACTACTGCATCGACAGTTTTATGTCTCACTGTTTTGCCATGATAAGTTCTAACGTTACAAAAAGTGCAGGCTGCTCTACAGCCTCTATTTGATTGACATGTTGAAACTACTGCATCATCACCCAACATGCCATGCCAAGAACCTATTATACCAAATTTAGAGTGATTTTTAATATCCATCTTATGGTAAGCTGGCATAATGCTCATATCCTCTGAATTGGGCACCATTCTCTCTTCAAATACATAGATATCTTTACCTGATTTAAAAGCAAATTGAGCAAGATCCTCAACTTTTTTTTCACCATTTATTACCTCAAGTAAATTTGGAAGTGCTCTATCTCCTTCAAATAAAGATACCAGATCTACACCTTCCAAATCATTCATTACTCCGTAGATATCATGCGATACATGAACTCCTCCAATTAATAGAGGTATTTCTTGGTAATTATTCTTAATGTAAGAACATACCTTTTTAAATGAATTATGAGTAACTGAAAAAAGACAGCTTACACCAATAAGGTCAGGTTTAAATTCTTTAATTTTATTATTTAGTATATCATTCCAAGTTTCTACAAAATTGAAATTTTTTTCATTAGAGTTTTTATGATCATAAATTCTTTTTAGAATTTCATGATTCAAATTACAAACGTCAACTTCATAATTTTTATTCATTAATTGTGTTGTTAATATTCCTAATCCATAGGAAGGATAATTGTTTGCCCTACCTCTTTTAGCAATATTGTAATCAAATATATCTTCATCAACATCTGGTGGATTGAAAAATAAAATTCTTTTAACTTTTTTTCCATTAAATAGGTTATCAAAATGGTTTTTTGCAGCAGTATATTTTATTCCTTCATCTAATTCTAATTTTCTTGCTAAATCTACCACTTCAAACCTCAATTACCATGAACTTTGTATTCTAATTCATCATCAATAAAAGTATCGAATATTTGACAAATATGTCTGACAAAATACCTGCCTAATGTTGTAACTAATATTTTATTATCTTCTAATTTTAAAAAACCAGCGAGTTCATACTTTTTAATTTTATCTATTTCTTTGGCAAAATATGAATAAAAATCAATATTGTAATCTTCTTGTATTTTTTTTATGTCTAAGACTTGATTACACTGTAAAGAAAAATTACAATCTCTTCTTATTATATCATTATTATTTAACTCATAATTTTTTGATATAGGAAATTTTCCTTTTTCTACACTGTCTCTATATTCATGTAAATCATAGGTGGATTGAGCATAATACTTCCCAAAAGAAAAAGTAGAAGTGGGACCAAGGCAAATAATATCTTTTGTATTTCCTGGAGTCTCTCCTCCAAAATTTCGATATACTGTTCCATTTTTCTTAGCAATTGCTAATTCATCAGTTTTTTTCGCAAAATGATCAATTCCTACCCACTCGTATCCAGAATTAGTCAAAGTTTTTGTAGACTCAACAAACATAAGAGGAATATCACTTTCTGGCGGAAAGTCAGAAGGCTGAATCATTTTCATGTGTTTTCTTTTTTCAGGTATGTGAGCATATTTAATTAGTGTAATCCTCTCTGGAGCAAGTTGATTAGTTAGCTTTATTGTATTTCTAAATGTTTCTAAAGTTTGACCGGGCAATCCGTATAATAAGTCAAAATTAACACCTTTAAATTGTTTTCTGATATTGTTCACCATTAAACTCTCAATTAGGTCATATGGCTGAACTCTGTTAATTTTTTTTTGAACTTCAGGATCAAAGTCTTGAACCCCAAAAGATATTCTGTCAACACCAAAGGATGCATAATGATCAAAATGTTCTACATTTACAGTTCGAGGATCTATCTCCATTGAAAACTCATCAAGGTCTTCAATATTTGTAAATTTTTTTATCTCTCCAATTATTAATGATAACTCATCTACGGTTAAATGTGATGGAGTTCCACCACCCAAATGTATTTCTTTAATATTAGGTTTTATATTATTTTTTTTAAAAAAACTTTCCAGCATATTAGTTTCTTTAACTAAAAGTTGGACAAAATTATTAATAACATTTCTGTTATTAGAGATATGAATTCGACAACTACAATAATAACAAAGCTTTGCACAATACGGTATGTGAAGATAAAGGTATATTGGATTATCTGGATTTTTTTTAAAATAATCAATGAGTGTTTTTTCATGATCAAAGTTATCAGATTTCTTATTCCACTCAGCTAATATTGGATAACTACTATAATATGGTCCAGGCTTATTAAACAGATCGATGAATTCTTTATCTATATGCTTGGGGTCAATGACATTGCCCATATTCATGTTTAATTGATTTTGCATATAATTACTTAAAGTACCATATATAGTGATAAATTTGAATATGTAAAATTATATCAATCAATTAAGTCCAAATTGTCTCTTAGAAAACCTGGGCTAACTTTTGGGTGTATTTTTAAATGCCTATTATCAGGGTTGTATTTGTAATAATTATCCCAGAATTTATTTTGATTTTCTAAATCTTTTTCATTTTCTATTAATTCGCCCTGAAACTCAAGCAAAACTTCTTTTGCAAATTTTAATATTTGTTCACTAGAATTATTCAATAATTCTAAATTTTTTTTCTTTAAATCATTTAAATCAATAACTTCACTAAGAGCATGGTGACTCAAATCATTAAAATTTAAAAGTTTATTACTATTATTATCCCTGATTCTTTTGAATATAAAAATTGAAGAAAGATGTGGCCTACTCATATATAAATATGAAAATGGAAAATTAATACCAAATGAAGGTCTCTTGAAATAAAAAGCTATATCAGAAGGACCAGACTCTCCACCAAAATAAAAAGCGCAATTAGCTAAAAGATATATATCAAGAAGATCATTTTTTTTTTGACTAAATGCATAATCAATAATTTTGCTGTTATCTGAATTAAATTTTTGTTCTTGAATAGAGCCCATTCTAAAGACATGAAATCCATTTTTTGTAAAATATTCAGCAGCTTCTTTTAGATCACTAACTGAAAAATCTCTATAAGAATGATAGTTCCAATTTTTATTTGGATATTTTTTATTTAAAAAAGCTGAGTCTCTATTGTGAATACAAATCCATTTATCATTTTCTCTTATTCCAAAATCATAGAGCTGTTTTTTAGCCAGTAGAATTTCTGTTTTTGTAAAATCAAAACTTGGCTTTTTATATAACTCATTAAATTTATTAATTATTTTTGGATCTTTTAAACTATATTTAAAATCAAAAATAAATTTTTCCTTATTCCAATAAATAAGTGTTTTGCTTATATAATCAAAAAAAATGGACGGTACATAAATATTTAATTTCCTTTTAATCATTAAAGCTATCTGTTTGTTTGCTATTGGTTTTGAAAAATAAAAAATTATTTTGAAATTTTTAATTTCTGTAATGTTAAAATTATCTTTAAATATTAAATATCCCTCTGAGTATATAGTTGCGTGTCCTAGTCGAGAAACATTTATTTCACAAAACTTAATATTTAAAAAATAGTTTATTAGCTCAATAATTATTATTATTGGATATGAAAAAAAAAATACAATTTTTTTTAATACAATCATTATTTTATAAATATATTAATTATATATTTATATATCCTTATCTTGAATATAAATTTTATTATATTTAATAGCAAATTCGGCTTTAGTTAATTCTATCCCCATGTCAGCAGCATGTTGCATTGTTGAAATAAATTTTAATCTAATCAAGGTATTAACTATTTCAATTGCAGTTTTACCGTATATTTCAGCTACAAGCTTATGTATCTCATTTTTTTTATTTAAATTTTTAAATTTACAGTAGCCCACCCTTATTAGTTTTTTATTTTTATCAATATCTATTAAAAAATAACCATTTGGATCTATTTTCCAGTCTTTAATTTTGTTATATTTTGATTTTATTTTCTTAATGTTTGTAGTTTTTTTTATTTGCCACCACTTTCCATTAATTTTTTCATGCGACATTTTGTAATTACTTTTCCTTTTTAGAATAACTCTAAATTAAAAATTTTAATGTGTAATAATATTACAATTTCTTGTTGCATAATTAATTATAAAAATATACTAAAAAAAATGTTGAAGGAAATAATGTGAAAATCATTATCTGTACCCGCAACGGTGAGTACAAAAGTATAAGACCGAATGCTTCAACAATAAATTTATAGCTCGAGGTGTTAGCTGATGGATAAGATTTTTTTATTATGTTCTTTTATATTTATTCTTGTTATTTCTAGAATTATTCCCCACCCACCAAATTTCACACCAATAATTGCAGCCGCAATATTTGGTCCTATTTTTTTCAAAGACAGGATTTTAGGTTTGGCAATTCCCATAATTGGGATGTTCATTAGTGATCTTATAATTGGATTTCATGCGTATCAAATTGTTATCTATTTAACCCTAATAAGTATAAGTTTATTAATTCCAAAAATTATAAAGCTAGTCCCGTTATCTTTCTATGCTTTATTCAGTTGCTTGTGGTTCTTTTTAACAACAAACCTTGCTGTCTGGCTTGTATGGGAATATTACCCAAAAACTTTTGACGGATTAATATCATGTTTTGTACTTGCTATACCATTTTTTAAAAACACTCTAATTAGCACTATTATTTTTACTATAACTTTTTATTACTTAAATAAGATTTATGAAAAAAGTACTTTCAGAGTTTATCTTAGTAAAGCAAAATTACTTCGGTGAAGTTTTTTTTTATTTTATTTGTAATTTTTTTTACAAAAACAGTATTTTCGATAGAAATTACTGTACCGATTAAAATTTTTGAACCATTATCAAAAAGTAGTCAAAATGAAATAATTGGATCGTCTAAAACTAAGATCTATAAAAACTTGGTTGGAGATCTAAATAATAAAAGCCTCCAAGAAATCATTGCTACAATACCTGGTATTCAAAGTAGGAGTTTATATGGTGACAATACTTCAGGCAGTAAAACAACTATAGACATAAGGGGAATGGGTGCTCAGGCAAAGAGTAACGTATTAATATTGTTAAATGGACAAAAACTTAATAATATTGATATGTCAGAAATTGATTTTCCAAGTATTCCAATTGACGAAATTGATGTTATAGAAATTTATAAAGGTAACGCTGGTACTGTTCTTTACGGAGATGGAGCTATAGGAGGAACTATAAATATAATTACTAATCCAATTAACAAAAATAAAGATAATTTTGCTAGTTATCAACTTGGTAGTTTTAATACTAATAATTATAAAATAAATTTAAATAATGATTTACTTAAATATAATATTAATACCTTTATTAATTATAAGGAAACAGATGGTTACAGAGAAGAAAACCAACAAATACAAACTAATGTATCAACAAAAATTGACTTAGGAGAATATTCAAAAGATTTTATTCAAATAAATTATAATGAACAAATTATGAGTACTCCTTCCCACAGAACTCAAAGCCAATTATATGTCGATAGAAGGGGAAGCGGAACTCCTGATGATTTTATAAATAGTTATGGAGGTTCTTTAAAGTATAGTACTGAGCGTAAATTAAGTGAAAAATTTGATTTAAAATTAAATACGAGTTATCGAAAGAAAAGATCTTATTATGATTTACAATCAAGTGCTTATCCATCTTATGGGGATACTACTTTAGATAATATTCAGTTTACACCAAGAATAAACAATACTTTCATTATAAATAATTATAATATTGAGTCAGTTTTGGGTATCGATTTACAAAGATCAAAATATCATTCGTTTAGAAAAGAAGAACAAAACTCATTGCCACTTCATGAGTATACATCTGATTTAGAATCTCAAGCTTTTTACTATCAAAATAATGTAAATGTTACACCAACCTTAACCCTTGGGACTGGTTTAAGAATACAGAGAAATTTAATTAAAATATCAGATAATGTTAATCCCAATGCTCCTAATTTTAAAAGTTGGACAGTGCATCATAAAAATTTTTCGGACACTGAAACAAACTATTCATATAGCGTTGGTTTAGAAAAAATTATAAACAGCAAACTTAATGTTTTTTCTAGATATGGGACAGGTTTTAGATTTCCCAATATAGATGACAGAATTGGAGGATCTGGAGGAGTTTCATTTGAATTAGATACACAAAAGAGTGATGAAATTGAAGCAGGCATAAATTTTAATGAAAAGTTTTATAGCATCAGTGCGAATACCTATCTAATAGAGTCCAGGAATGAGTTGGGATATGACTCTGATTCGTTTGTTAATATAAATATAAACTCTACAAGAAGATATGGGGTAGAGTTAGAAAATATTATAGAAATAAATCAAAATTTAGTTTCTAAAAATAATTTTACTTATTCGAAAGCCAAATTTACATCAGATGAACAAGGGTCCTACGCTACAAACTTTAAAGATAAAGATGTTCCATTAGTTCCTCAGTACAGTTATTCTGGTATGATTGAATATTCTATGAATTCAAATTTAAAAATCATGCCATCAATAGAGTACAGAGATGATATGCGTATGGAGAGTGATGATGAAAATTTTCAAAATACAAAAATACCAGCAATTTTACTTTTTAACTTAGATGCCAGACAAAATTTTAAATATTTTGATTTGTCAGTTTCTCTTAAGAATATTTTAGATGAAAAATATTTTAACTACGCTGTGGCTAGTTCTAACACCTTAGGCACATATAATGCCTATCCTGAGCCTCAAAGAGAAATATATATAAGTCTTGGAAAAAATTTTTAAAAACTAAATAAAGTGTTGATTAAATTTAATAAAATTGTAATAAAAATAATATGAACTATTCTGCAGATGGAGTTTCAAAGGATAAAAAAACACATGGTGTTTCGGAAAGTTATAAACCTTCCTCAAAACTTGATGAAAATATTGAAGAACTAAATAGAGACGGTTTTGTAATTCTTAAAGATCTGTTTACAAAAGAAGATTGTGAATTAGCTAAGAAAAAAATTGATATGATTTATAAAAACCAAATTGATGAATTTGGTGGTGAGAAAAAATTGGAATATATCAATGATCAAAACGTTGCAAGAGCGCTCTTTGTGTATGATGATTTTTTTGTCCAATTTTTTAATAATAAAAGAATACTTGAAGTGTTAGAAAAATGTTTTGGTAAAAAATATATTTTAAATCTTCAAAACTCACCTATTAATAAACCTTATGATGCACACTACGGCTCCACATGGCACAGAGATTTATCATATCAACATTTTGTTCCATCAAGACCAGTTGCTATAAATGTTTTGGTATGTCTCGATAGTTTTACTAAAGAAAATGGAGGAACTTATATTTTGCCTGGATCACATAAGTATGAAGTGTTTCCATCTGAAAGCTATAGAATCAAAAACGAAACTCAAATTGAAGCTGATGTTGGAGATGCATTTATATTTGATTCTTTACTATATCATAGGGCAGGTGCTAACAACACTGGTAAAGATCGAAATTTAATAGTGCACATGTATACACTTCCTTTTGTTAAACAGCAGGTCAGTTTCCCAAGAATGCTGAATGGTAAATTGTCTGAAAATGAAGAACTAGCATATCTTATTGGGTATGATAGTGAAACTGAGGATAGTGTAATAAATTGGAGACAAAGAAGAAAAAAAAGATACGATAAACAATAAATTTCATCTATGTTGAAAAATATAGAATAAATGCTATAAAAAATCATGCTTTATAATTCCCCTTTTCGTCATGTTGATACAAAAGAAAATTTGCAGAAAGTTAAGGCGTATAATAATGTTATTGTCTTTGGAACCGGAAATCTAGGGAATATAGTAATAGCTGCTCTCAAAAAAGAAGGCATCAATGTTTTATTTCTAACTGATAACAATAGATCAAAATGGAATACAGAAATTCATGGATACAAAGTATTGCCCCCAAAGGAACTTAAGAAAACAAATAATGAAACTCCAATTATTCTTGCCTCAGATTTAACTTTTCCATACATGCATAGACAGTTAAAAGAGATGGGTCTTACAAATGTTTTTGACGCAGATTTTCTTCTAGAAAAATTAGACTTAGAAATAGATGATTTACACAAAATGGGAGTCTACTGGTCTAAGGTTAAGATTAAACAAAAAATAGATTTGTATTTGTATGATATCAACTCTCAAAAAAATAAAAATAGTGAACTCAATGTTAGATGTGTTGATTTAGTCCTAACTGAGAAATGTTCTTTAAAATGTGCTGGATGTTCAAATTTAATGCAATATTATGCCAAGCCCGTAGATGAAGATTTTGATCAATGTATTAAATCAATAGACACATTTATGAATACTATTGATTACGTATACGAAATTAGAGTTCTTGGTGGTGAGCCACTAATGTACAAAAGAATAGATGAGGTAATTAAGCATTTATACAAATATGAAAATTATGGAAAACTTCAAATAAATACCAATGGAACTATTTGTCCAAAACCAGAAAAAATGGAAGTATTTAAAAACGATAAAGTATTTTTTGATATTTCAGACTATGGTGAAAAATCTAGAAATTTAGATAAGTTAGTTTCTGAACTTAAAAGATTAGGGATTCGTTATAATGCAGCAAGATCATTAGAATGGCAAGACTGTGGAAGAATAGTTGAAACAAATAGAAAAGAAGAGCATAATAAAGAGGTATTTGGCAATTGTTGCGAGAATCAAGGCTTAACAATTCTTCATGGAAAATTATATCTGTGTCCTTTTCAAGCTAACGCAACAAACCTAAAAGCAATTCCATATTTTACTAAAGAAATAATTGAACTAGAAAATCATAATAGAGATGAGTTAAGAGATTTAATTCATGATTTATATTTTAAAACAGAATATTTAGAGGCATGTAAATCATGTAATGGCAGAGATCATAATGTTGCTAAAATAGAGGCGGCAGTACAAATGAAAACTCCAGTAAAATATGATTTTATAAACATTAAAATTTAATTATTTTTAATTGTTTATTTTTAATCCCATTTTTTAATAGGTTTTTCTTAATTTTATTTCCTATACTATTTCTTTGGTGGCAAATAATTATCATAATGTCAGAAATATTATTTTTATGTTTAGAAAAAAAATAATTTGAATTAATTGTTTTAAAGTTCAAAAATTTTGTATTATTATATTTTGGATTATCATCTATGATACCATCTACCTTTATCTTGTAACTTTTTAAAATTTTGATTAAAGCTTCGGAATATTTACTTCTACAATAGCAAAAAATAGAAACGTATCTATAATTAGAGCTAACAATTTTATTATAATGAAAATTACTTATGAAGTTTTTATAATTCAGTGCACAGTTTGAATTTGTTTTTTTAATGAAACTAGTAAGTTTAGTGTTTTCTGGTTTTTTTATATAATTTGACAAAATCGTTTTATTATAATTTATATGTACTGAAAGTTTTTTTAGCTCAGATTTATTTCTTAACATTAAGAGAGCTGTAAAAACTCCAAAGGCATCCTGAAGATATCTATTTATGAATTTTTTTCTAAATTCTGATAATACATCTAGTTTTAGGTATTTACAAAAATCTATAATTGAAATTAAAACTGATAACGTTGCGTTATAATCGTTTGAATGATTTAAACTAGAGTCTCTATCTTTTTTATCATAAAATAAATCTTTAATAAAAATAAATTTTCTCATTTGTGTCAATATTTTGACGACAAAAATTTCACTTTCGCCAAATCTAATATCAGCAAAATATATATTTTTTGATAGTAAAAATTTTCTTTTCACAACAAAGAGCCAGCAATCTGCAAAGGGGAAATTAGTTTTGTTTAAATATTTTAAAAAATTATTAGGCTTATTTTTATTTACTATATTTTCATTAATTAAATTAAAATTGGAATTAGGATATGTGGATTTTTGATATCTTACAAAAATAACCTGAGGTAATTGATTAACAATTATATTTTTTTCAATTTTATTTAATGAATTGGCATGTAAGCCATCGTCACTGTCAACAAAAACTATATATTCTCCTCTAGCCTCTTTAATTCCTTTATTTCTAGAAGATCCAACTCCAATATTTTTTTTATTGTTTATTATTTTAATATAAGGATATCTTTCTTTTAGTTTTTTACAAAAATACAATGTTTTATCTTTAGAGTTGTCGTTAATAATAATTATTTCAACATTATCTTTTTTCTGTTTAGCAATACTGTAAATTGTATTTTTAATAAATTTTTCTGAATTATATACAGGTATAATTATGCTAAATAAAATATTCATAAATGCCAAAAATGTGATTTTAAT
>MDTG01199253.1_pt1 | contig 15566 bp, 8 predicted proteins | sample 811421 | NCBI WGS metagenome assembly MDTG01 (sample SAMN05326645, study PRJNA326480) | marine metagenome | isolation source: seawater | place: Pacific Ocean: South East | collected 2011
AACGCAATTGATAAATTACTTCGTGCTTCACTGGATAACATTACTAGTGATATTGATATGTACGAAGAGTGGGCAATACGTTCAGGAGAGTATGGCGGAACTGATATTAATCGTCGTATAGAAATTTTATTAAACGACGCAGACATAACTGGCAATCCTTTTGTAATCCATAATATTGAAAGTATAGAAGACAAAGAAGAAGGAGTAATGAACCTCCTACCTTCAAACTATTACAAAGCAAATCCAACTACTACTCACAACTGGATACCTATGCATAACAGCGTAGGACTACAGGGAAGTTTATTACCATATGCAGGATATGCAAAATTAACTGATGCCGACGCAACATTATTTGACATTTCTAGTTATGAAAATTTAAATGCACAAGTTCCTAATATGAAAGTTGGGTACACTCTATATGTTGCAAATGATGACAACAATGATTGGCAAATGTTTTACTTAGATGACTCTAAGGAAAAGGCATTAACAATTACTGCAAGTGATAACGATACCCTCCTATGGTCCACTAAAGATAATCATAACATGCAAGAAGGTCAACTATTTGTAGTTACAGATGCCGCTTCGGCAACTGGTGTTCACAGAGTATTGCGTACTACTGGACTTAAAACATTTGAAACAAGTGAAACGAATGAAGGACTAGAATACGAAGGCGAGTCTGTTATATTTAAATTTAACAGTATTAGATTTACAGACACAAGTAGGTTACTAGAATTCAATCCAAGTCGTGGTTGGAAAGTAAATGACAGATTGTTTGTTGATCAGTATCAAGACAAATGGACAGTATTCAAAAAAGAAAATGAATATGGTGATCCTCGCACATATACACCAAGAACATACAATTTTGAAGACGGGCGTTTTGGATCATCAGTAGCAATTAACCAAGAAATTAGTCTTGGTGTATTTGGTATGCCAACTGTTAACACTCGTGGTGCAGTAACAATTTATATTCCAAACGTAGAAGGCGTACTTGCAGAAGCAACTTTATTAAAATCAGATAATACAACAACTGTATTAGAGTTTGGTAAAAGTGTAGATATTCACACTCAATCATTTGCAGTTGGAGCACCTGGAACAAATAATGACAACGGTGCAGTATTTGTATACACTCGGAATACTCAAACTAACAGTTATGATGTATCACTAGCATTTAGTTTAACAGGACTTGATACAGCAATTGATTACAAGACTGCTGACAATACAGTTATCAAAGCAAGTAACGATAGACCAACTACTGGAAGATTAGGAGAAAAAGTACGTTTTTCTAAAGATGGCAAAAAACTTTTTGTGTCAGCACCAAGAGCAGGTATTGTTTATGTATTTGATCAAGTAGCATCTGGGCCTAAGGCAATTGATCAAACATTTGGTGGTGACGGTATAGAAACAGTTTTTGAAGCAAGTTCTGATATCAACGGTAGAGCAATTGCTATTGAAGGTGTAGTAAAAATACAAGGCATTGATTATGATGTTCTTGGCAAAACAATTACATTTACCAATCCTGTACCTAATGCAGAAAACGTTACAATATTAAGTGGAACACAGTATGTACCAAGTGGAGCAATTCGTCCTTCGACGCTTGTAGGCGGCTTTGGTGAAAGTATAGCCACAAACGCTGATGGTACAATATTAGTAGTAGGATCTCCAAACGAAGAAAATACATACACACAAGAAGGTGCAACATACGTTTACAATTTAACTACAGAACACACAGGCAAAACTGCAGATGTCGACACAGTAAAAACAGATACTAACACACTTTCTGCAGATGTAAAAGAAGGCGACACCTGGACACTAACACAAAAAATTACACTAGATGCACTAAACAACCAAGGTGCAAACTATGGTACATCTGTTGCAATGACTGATGATGGACTAAGATTATTTTCAAGTGCACCTGGCATAGATAGAGCACAACGCTCAAGTGGATTAGTTGTACAGCATGATTATAACGCAACAACTAGTGCATGGGAACTTACAACAAACATAGCACAAAACGCTACAGTAGATGATCAGAAATTTGGTGCTAATTTAAATGTTTCTGGCAATGGAACTACACTTGCAGTTGGTGCAATTACAGATACGTTTAAAGAAACTGCAACTTTTGATGCAGGTGATACAACCTACGATGGCAGTGCAACTGCATACATTGATGATGTAACACGCGGTGGTAATGTATATGTATACCAAGGCATCGACAAACATTACATACCAGTACAAACACTAGACAATAATTTTATTGACACAGATGATAGATTTGGAAGTGAAATACAAATTATTGATAATAAAATTTTTGTTGGTATGCCACTTGATAATAACACAAATACTGATGCAGGTAGAGTGTTTGAATATGATCTAAGCGAAGATATTTTTACGGTAGACGAACAAGAAGCTCAATTAGTTGACTTCAGTAAGATTAACAAAGTTTACACCTACAGTAAAACTAGAAATGAAGTAATACAATACTACGATTGGATTGATCCTATTAAAGGAAAGATTCCAGGACTAGCAGATGAAAACATTGATTTTAAAACACTTACTGATCCAGCAACTTACGCATCCACTAAAACATGGGGTCCAGACAACGTTGGAAAAATATGGTGGGATCTAAGTAAAGTAAAATATCTATATGCTGAGCAAAGTGACTGGGCATATCGTAGCACATTCTGGGGTTCAGTATTCCCAGGTAGTTCAATCGATGTGTATGAATGGGTTGAAAGTAAAGTACCACCATCAAGTTACGAAGGTGAAGGATCTGTTTACAATCCAGGATTATTTACTACAAATGTTGAATTGCAAGGATTAATTAATAATACAAAATATTATTTCTGGGTAAAAAATAAACGTGATACTGCTAATAGTAAAACAGCAAGTACATATGATGTTGCTTTAATGATTGCTGATCCACAAACTTACGGTATACAGTTTGCATCATTTATTAGTGAAACTGATATTGCAATGTCTAACATCATAGAAAATTTAACAAGTAACGATACTGTTCTTGTTGTTGATTATGACTTGCAGAAAAATAACCAACTAATACACAGTGAGTGGACACTATTCAAAGAGGGTTATACACAAGACGAATTACCAGACAATATTAGACGTAAATGGTTTGATAGTTTAGTTGGGGCAGATACTGCTGGTAACAGTGTTCCTAGTACTAACTTACGTTTTACTGAAAGATATGGTGTTCAATTCCGTCCAAGACAAAGTATGTTTGTGAACAGGAAAGAAGCACTTAAAGTTTATGTACAAGCAGTCAATGCAGTACTTGCTCAAACTCCTGTTGCAATTACAAAAGATATAAGTCCTTTATTTGAAGCAGACCCAATGCCAACTGAAAACAGTAACGAGTGGGATCAAAAAGTTCTTAATCAAGAGCAATTAGGTTTTGTTCGTGTAAACGAGAAAGTCACTGGACATAAAGTTCTTGTAGAACAAGATGATAATATACAAAACTTGTGGAGCATTTACCAATTAAACACAAACAAAACTTGGACATTGATTAAATTACAAAGTTATGATGTAACCACACAATGGGGATATGCAGATTGGTATGCTACTGGATATGATGCAACAACATACATCAAGTATCAAGTGGAGTTAGTTAAAGACTTAGTTGATGTTATACCAGACGCTGGCGATGTTGTAAGAGTCAACAACGGCGGAAACTGGGAGTTACATCGTTGGAACGGTGTTGAATATGTTATAATTGCTATAAAAAATGGAACTATTGAACTAGCAAATAGTTTGTATGACTATTCAGTAAGTCGTTATGGTTACGACAGTGAAGTATTTGATTTCCAACTTTACGACCAAGAACCACAGATTGAAACTAGAAAAATTATTGAAACTGTTTATTCTAACATTTTTACAGAGTCCCTTACAATTGAAAACAATCGTATTTGGACAAAGATGATGTATTACATACTCGACGAACAACCATTTGTTGATTGGTTATTTAAGACAAGTTTTGTAAGTGTAAATCATAAAATTAGAGCGTTAGATGCGTTACCGTATTATCGTAGAGATAATCAGGATTATGTTAAAGACTTTATTAGCGAAGCAAAACCTTACCATACTAAGATTAGAGAATATGTATTAAACTATAATAAGACTGATCCGTATGATGGTGATGTAACTGACTTTGATGTACATAGTTATTATGATACAGAAAACAATTATTATCGTAAGCCAAACAGCAGAGACGGTGATGCAGATTTATTAGCGGCCGGTGTTAATATTCCGTTTAATGAAAATTATACATTTGAAGTAGGTGATATTACAGTTTATGATGGCGGCTCAGGTTATGTAACTGCACCAGCAGTCACTATTAGTGGTGGCGGCGGCAGTGGTGCTGAAGCAACCTCAACTATCACAGACGGAGGAATAGTAAACTCAATTACAGTTACTAAGCCAGGTACAGGATACACTAGCACTCCAACAGTAACAATAGCCGAAAGCACAGGCACTACAGGAACAGCATATGCTAGATTGACAAATGCAAAAGTTCGTACTTTTGATACAACTATGAAGTTTGATAGAACTCTTGAAGCAAGTAATACTGCGGTTACTATAGAATCAATTTACAATATACCAAGTGAATCTAGAACAAGGGTATCTGAATGGAGCCCTGGTGTTACATATCTTGCAGGAGATGTTATTAAGCGTTCATACACAGTAACTAGAGAGCCTATTAGAGTTGATGTTATTAACAATATTATTGGAAGTAGAGAAAGTGTAACTATTGATATTGTCGAGGAGTATTTTGTTCCAAAGGCGTATACAAGTTCAACTAGTATTCTACATGATCTAAATCAAAATAGATTGGTAAAAATTGATCCAAGTCTTAAGTTTGGTAGAGTTAAAAATACAAGTGATATTTTAGATTGGAAAGCAAATACAAGTTATTCATTAAATGACGAAATTAGTTATCAAGGTGAGGCGTATCGGGCAACTGAAGACTTTACAAGTGGCCCTACATTTACAAGTGATAGTCTAGTAGTCATTGCTGATGAAACTTTTGAAAATGCTATGGATCGTACAATGGCGTTTTACCAGCCAACCACAACACAGGCCGCAAGAGAATTAGAAAATATTTTCAGTGGAATTGAATATCCAAATAATAAAATATTAGGTCCTGGATTTGATCTCGAACCTGGATTTGGACGTAGTGGATTTGATGCTATTCCTTATGATAACTTTGAGATTGGTGACGAAGGTATTGCAATGCTTAGTGGTGTTGTTGATACTACTATCACTGCAAGTAATATTCAAATAAGTGGATTAGAACTTGAATCAGGATCTTATATTAAATTTGATTATGTTGAACCTGGCTATGCAGAAAATACTACTGTGCTTGTTGAAGGTGTGACAGTTGCAGACGTACTAAGAAATAGATTTGGTGACTCGTTACTGGGAACACAACCTGACGATATTGATATTACCGGTGGAAAATTTGTAGATCAGTTTAGTTCGCATTCCACCGAAGAAACAGTTCCAGGTCGTGTATTTGATAGTTTGGATATGGAAGTATACCAAAGTCCAAGTAGTATTGTAGGCAATGAAGGACTTAGTCCAAGAATTGATATTATCAAACATGCTGGTGATGGCAGTACTACCAAGTTTAGTTTTGTGACTTCTGATTATAGACACAATATGAACTTACTAGTTTACACAACTCAAACAGGTAAAGTACAACCAGATGAGTATACAGTAGATTGGACAGACTTTACAATTAATTTTGTAACTGCACCAGCGTCAAATGATATTGTTGATATTATCAGTATTGGTAACACTGGTGAAAACATGGTGTTGGATACAGTTTACACAGGAGACGGAAGCACAAAAGAATTTATCTTACCAATCAATTATTCATTAGCAAAACAAAGTCTTGTTATTATGGATGGCGTTAAAACTGCCCACACTATTACTGAACAAAATAGTAGTAGAGCAGTTTTAAATTTTGCTACTGCACCGGCAGTTGATAAGCACATACATATTTTTATTTTCAACTTAGATCCAACAGGCGATATAGCATACAGTCATGTAGCACAAGAAATGTTTACAATGGATGGAAGTACTCGTACATTTACACTTGCACAAGAGCCATTCTATGATGCTCCAACTGATGCAAAAGTTTATGTAGAATTATTAGAAGCAAGATTACGTCCAGCGGTATATACATATTTTACTGGCGATGGTGCAACAACTACATATACATTAACTTCAAATGCAGATATAGATCATAGAGCAATAACTGCATCAGATATAAGCGTATTTGTTGGTGGTGCAAGTAACAGTGCCTGGACATTAGACGCTGATGATGGAAGTAGTGCAAGAACAATAACATTTACTACGGCTCCAACAAGTGGATCAAGAATTGCTATTGGTGATAATACCAATGCAGAATTTACTATTTCAGGTAGTAATATAACACTTGATAGTGGACTATCAATTCCAACAGGTGAAAAATTAAACGTAACTTCATTTAGCAATCATGATGCATTACAAATGACGGCAGAAACATTTGTAGGACTTTCAACAGGTGAAGTAACACTGAAGATGGGTTATGGTGTCGACAGATTTGACACAATTGGATATGATGGAGATGACTTCTTGGTTGTTAATAGTCCTTCATATACATTATTTGTAACACCAGAAAATATTAATTACTTGTGGGTTACATTGAATAGTGTTAGATTAAGTTTAAACACTGACTATGAGATAGACAACGATAAACTATTGATTAAACGTGCTATTACTGGTACTGATGTACTCGTTGTTAATCACTTTAGTGAGAACACAATCAAACATAGAATTGCATGGAGAATGTTTAAAGATGTAGTAGGATCTACTAAGTTCTTCCGTATGATTGATGATGCTACAACTGAGCTTACAAAGAAACTTAGTAAATTAGATGTAGAAGTTCATGTAAAAGACGGAAGTAAACTTGCAAAACCAAGCGTAGCACAAAACCTTCCAGGTGTTGTGTTTATTGGTAGTGAAAGAATTACATATTGGGAAATAGATGGCAATATACTAAAAAATATACGTCGTGGAACTATGGGAACAGGAATTCCATTTGCACACTACAAAGGCGATCAAGTTATTGACACAAGCGAACGTCAAACAGTTGAAGACGGATATAGTAGCGTTTGGTATGAAGATATCAATGCTGATAGTGCAACTACCACACTTACTGCTGATTATGGTGATAATGTAATTACAGCAGATAATGATAAGGAAACTAACTCAAGTACAACCAGTTTACAGTATCAAACAACAAAACAAGCCAACTTTTTGAACCAATTTGTTGGTACTATACCAGAAATTAGTGTTGCATTTGATCAATCAGGTAGATATTTAGCAAGTGGCTATGTAGATGATAATTACGTTGTAATTAACGAATAAATAAAGTTATATAATTTAAGGGGTTATAGATAAAATGGCAATAGTATTTCGTAGAAACAAAAGTACGCCGTTAACGTTTGAAGAACTTGACGGAAACTTTGATGATGTCAATAATCGAATTACATCAATCGAAGGTTCGTTCGCTGTTTCAGTTAATGGGCTAACCGGTACTGTAGTTTTAGACACAGATAATATAAGTGAAGGTTCAACCAACCTTTATTACACACAAGGAAGGTTTGACACTGCTTTTGGAAACAAAAACACTGATGGACTAACAGAAGGTTCAACCAACCTTTACTTTACCAATGCAAGAGTACAAACTGCAATGAACTCAATTAGTATTGATGCTCTTTCAGACGCTGACACTACTACTGCTGCCCCTTCAGTTAGTGATGTGTTAACTTGGGATGGTAGTAATTGGAAGCCACTAGCGGCTCCGGGTGCATCAGGTGGTGAAGCCAATACAGGAAGTAATGTTGGTACAGGCGCAGGAATTTTTAAACAAAAAGTTGGTGTTAACTTAGAACTATACAGTCTTAGAACATCTGATACAAATCTTACAGTCACACAAAACACAGGTAATAACACAGTTGATCTTGCGTTTCTTCCGACTGGCAACTTAGACATGAATGCACAAAGAATTGTAAATCTTACTGATCCAGTTGGTGCACAAAATGCGGCTACCAAAGCGTATGTTGACAGTTTAGCAGGAAGTGGAACACTTGATATTTTAGCAGATGATGGTAGTACAACTATTACTATTGACTTAGCAACTGAAACATTAACAATTGCCGGAACTGCAAATCAAATTACTTCATCAGTAGCAGGCAACGTAGTTACACTTGGTTTACCATCAAGTATAAATGTCAACTCAGCAACTACTACTGCACTTGCTACTGCAAGAGATATTGCATTGACAGGCGTAGTAACTGGTACTGCAAGTTTTGATGGAACAGCAAATGCGTCTATTAATACTGCATTTAGCGGATTAAATGTGACACTTGGTACTGACACAACTGGTAGTTATGTAGCAACACTAAGTGGAACAAACGGAATTTTAGTTACAGGTGGCGGTGCAGGCGAAGGAACTACACCATCGATTGGTCTTGATACTGGTAGTAGTGCCACAATGCAAGACTTAGTACTCACAGGTAACTTGGAAGTACAAGGAACCACTACAACAATCAGCACAACTAATACAACAATCACAGATTCATTAATTGAACTACAAAGTGGATTATCAGGTGCACCAAGTAACGACTCAGGAATTATTATTGACCGTGGATCATCTAACAATGTGTTTATTGGTTGGGATGAAAGCGAAGATAAAGTAGTAGTTGGCATAGGTTCATTCACTGGAGCAAGTACAGGCAACCTTACAACAAGTGCGGCAACGTTTGCGGCAGGACAATTAGAAGCAGGTAACATTACAATTGAAACAGGAAATATCAATACAACAAGTGGGGACTTAACATTTGTTCCGGCTGGTAATATTGCAGTTTCGTCTAAATTAATAACAGGTGTTGCTGATCCAGTTGGTGCACAAGATGCGGCTACAAAAGCATATGTTGATACTGAAGTTGCAGGAGCAAGTGCTAGCCAAGACATTGCAGGTGATTCAGGCACAGGCACAACAACATCAGGTACTGATACATTAACATTTACTGGTGGTGCAGATATTACCACAAGCGTAAGTGGCTCAACAGTAACTTTTGCAGTAGATAATCCAGTTGCAGGTGCAACTGTTGCGGCATCAGTGAACACAATAGCCGCAACTGCAAACCAAAGCTACTATCCAACATTTGTTGATGCCAACAACGCATCATCAACTGCAGAACTAGTTTATTCTGCAAGTACATTAACTTATAATCCAAGTACAGATACTTTGACTGCCGCCAACTTTGCTGGTGAATCATTAACTGCAAAGTACGCTGATATTGCAGAAAAATATTCAAGCGATATGCAATACGATCCTGGAACAGTAGTAATGGTTGGAGGCAAGAAAGAAACAACTGCATGGAATGGTACAAGTAACTATGTTGCAGGAGTAGTTTCAACTAAACCTGCTTATTTGATGAATTCTACACTAGAAGGCGGCATTGAAGTGGCACTGGTTGGACGTGTTCCGGTCCGTGTTACAGGGGCCATAAATAAAGGACAAGCCACGTTTGCAGTCGACGGAGGCACTAGTAGTGCATCAAGTAGCGGCCCAATTGTTGGTATTGCATTAGAAACTAGCGCCGATGAAGGCGAGAAATTAGTAGAGTGTTTACTTAAGATTTAATATGACAGACAATAGTAAAAATAATACAGAGAGCAAACAAACTATGAAGCAACCGCAAGAAAATAGTGGTGTACAAGTACAAGGTCATATTAAAATATTTGACCCAGAATCAGGTGAAGTATTTGTAGACAAGCGTAATGCAATTCATTATGAGAACATGAGTGAAGGTTTAGCAATGAGTCTTGCTAACAAAACAACTGGATTTGTACATGAAATGCACTTTGGAAACGGTGGAACAAGTGTTGACCCTACTGGAGTTATAACTTATTTGCCTGCTAATAACACAGGACAAAGTGCTGACTTATATAATCCAACTTATTATAAAGTTGTTGATAATACAAGTAGTTTAAACACAGATCCGATTAGAAACAAAATTGAAGTAAGACATACTACTAGCCTTGTCTATACTGATATTGTTGTAAGTTGTTTACTTGATTACGGTGAACCAAGTGGACAAGCGGCATTTGACAATGCAAGTAATTTTGATGATACCTATGTATTTGACGAATTAGGATTAAAAGCATGGAACGGAACAGTTGGAGCGGGACCATTGCTCACACATGTTGTTTTTCATCCAGTGCAAAAGAGTCTTAACAGACTAATACAAATAGATTATACAGTGCGTATTCAGACACTGACTAACCTAAGTTCGGTTAGCTAAATGAATAAATACATTATATTGGAGCAAGAAATAAATGGCCTATACAATTAACAAAACAAGCGGTGCTGTTTTAGCTACCATTGCAGACGGTACGTTAGATAGTACTACTAATTTAACGCTTATTGGAAAGAACTATTCCGGCTACGGCGAAGCGTTTAATGAAAACTTTGTCGCATTGCTTGAAAACTTTTCAAATAACGTTGCTCCAACTTCACCGCTGGCTGGCCAACTATGGTGGGATTCTAGCAACGCATTACTTAAAGTTTACACAGGTAGTACATTTAAAACTGTTAGTTCATCCACAGCAAGTGCAACACAGCCGGCATCAGGTGTAGTTGGCGACTTATGGTGGGATACTACTAACAATCAATTGAAAGTTTACAACGGTGCAACATGGACACTAGTAGGACCAGCATACAGTAGTGGTGCTGGACAAAGTGGACCGGTTATTGAAACTATTACGGACAGTGGCGGATCAGATCACGTTGTCGTACAAATGATGAACAGTGATACAATTGTTTCAATCATTAACAAAGATGCAACATTTACCCCACAAAGTTCGATTACAGGATTTTCTACTATTAAACAAGGATATACCCTAAACAGTAGTTTAGCGGCGGCAAAGTTTAATGGTACTGCAACAGACTCAGACGCACTCGGTGGCGTAGGAGCGGCAAATTATTTAAGAAGTGACGCAAACGATTCAACTAGTGGAACACTAGGAATTATCAATGATAATGGTATAACTATTGGAACTGACAGCGATTTATCGTTGACAATCAGTGGAGATAATGTTATACTCAAGAATCAAACAAGTAATGGAGATATTGTTTTCCGTGTAAATGACGGTGGCGTTACAACAACAGTTCTTACACTTGACGGTGCAACTAGCGAAGCTCAAGTTACTGCAAATCCAACAACAGATTTTGGAATTGCATCAAAGAAATATGTTGATGATTCATTATCTGGAATTGGTGGCGGCGCTGTTCTACTTAGAGATGGTAGTAACGAAATCGGTGGTACAATTTTACCAGATACAGATCAAACTTATGATTTTGGATCAACTACAAAGACATTTAATACAATCTACGCACAAACTTTTAGCGGAACAGCAGTTGAAGCACAATATGCTGACTTGGCAGAAAGATTTGCGGCAGATAAATTTTACGCACCAGGTACAGTAGTAGCACTTGGCGGTGTAGAAGAAATAACCAGAGTAGCCGAAGAAGGCAGCGAATCAGTGTTTGGAGTGATTAGTACTAAACCTGCATACTTAATGAATAGTAATGCTGGTACAAATAACACACACCCACCGGTCGCAATGAGTGGACGAGTTCCTGTACTAGTCACTGGAAAAATTAATAAAGGTGACAGACTCATAAGTGCCGGCGACGGGTTAGCGAAATCAGCAACTAAACATGAACTGACTGCGTTTAACGTAATTGGTAGAGCACTAGAAAACAAAAAAACAACTGGCGAAGGTACAATTTTAGCCTTTGTCAAAATTAACTAATAAATACTTTAAATACTTTAAGGGGTAATAAAAAATGACATACAGTTCAGGTAACACAATTCTTGCAGCTGATTATAATACCTTTGTTGGAACCGTGAATGGCGTTGTAGGGCCAAGTGCTAGTTACAAAAGTGGCGATGGATATGGCGATTCAGATCTATCAACAGTTGCACAGAGTGCAACAGTAAACTCAACTTCATGGAACACTTTAATTAACGCAGTTAAAAAAGCGGCAACCCATCAAGGTACAACAATCAATTTGCCAGGCAGTGCATTAAGCACAGGTGACACAATTGAGGCACTAGACGGAAGTACTTCTGGGTCTGGTACACTAAACTTATCACAAGCAGTAACAGATATTAACACAAACAAAGCAAACGTAGATGCATCTCAACAAACAACTATTGCAGGCTCATCTGCAAGTAGTAGAGGTAGCACATGGGGAACAGGCGGAAGTGAAACAATTGATGCACAAGTTCGTGTACAGTTTTCAAGCCAAGTACATACCGATGCTTTCTTTAATACAGGTGGAGAAATTCACTTAACTTTCCAACATGCAAGTGGTTCGTCCGCACAGGATAATGCATGGAGAACTATTTTTAATACTGCAATTGGAACACTAAAATTACAAAAAACATCAATGGCTAGAACAGGTTCTTCAGGAACTATTGCGGCTTTTGGATATACATCATTAACAACTTCTTACCAAAATATTTTTACTGGTACTAATATTGGTGGTGGTGCATATGGCGCAAACGACGTGGTCGTTAAAGCAAAGTTAGATACATCAAATCATAGAGTTGAATTTGAAATTGATTTAGTTGACCAATCCGTAGCAATTTCACCAAGTACAGCTGACGTTGTACAAGCGGGTACAGCCGTAAGTATTGGCTTCAGAAAATCAACAGGTTATGCTCCAGCAACACCTACAGTTTCACAAATCTCAGGATTCTAATTAATTTTAATAATTAGATTGACTTTTTATCCCTAAGACTATACAATAGTAGAGTATTACACTCTACTATTTTTATAGGATACCCAATGGATAACATAGATACAATATTCGATAAATCAAAATATATTGCGGTCCAGCAAAACCAAGTGCAGTTACTCAAAGAATTAGTCACAGAGAAACTTACGGTTGGCCAAGGCGGCGGACTTTTCTTAATCAACAGTGAGCTACTAAACTTCTTAGATCTATTAGAACGTTCTGGTTATGACACTGCTGTGATTAATGACATGAACGATAATCCAACTGAAATAACTAACATTAAAGAATTCAAAGATCAATGCATGGAAAAGTATGCTCAAGAGCAAAACCAAGCATTAGCAGAAATGCGTAGAATAAGAAAAGCAAGAACAGTCAAAGAGTTAGTAGATTATGACTTTGCAGAAGAATAAGGGCGTTCTTCTCTTTGCTAAAAACAATCCAGACTTTAACTATATAAAACAGGCTAAAGTTTCTGCAACACTGGCAAAACATTATCTTAACGTTCCAGTAGCACTAGTTACACCCAAAGACGAATGTGACGAAGATATTAGTTTATTTGATCATGTTATAGACTGGAAAGATAAAGTTGAAGAAATAAACACACGCCCAATGTACATTGATGGCAAGTTTAAAAAAGTTAGTTGGCATAACTTGGATAGACTAACTGCCTATGATGTCTCGCCCTTTGACGAAACAATCTTAATTGACAGTGATTACTTGATACAAAATGATGTATTAAATTCAGTATGGGGTAGTAATGCACCTATGCTAATGAATACACATACTCGTATACCTTCAGAACATCAACAACATATATACGAATTAGTAATTGAAGATGGCTTTCCTAAAGTGCATTGGTTTACTGTTATGTATTTTCGTAAGTGCAAAGAAACACAAGATTGGTTTGAAGTTGCAAAATATGTAAAAGAGAATTATGATTTTTACAAAAAAACATTTAGAATTCCATATGCATATTATCGCAATGATATTACTGCTTCAATTGCCAGTCATATTATAGGTGGCTTTAGAGATGATTATATCAAATCATTGCCGGCAAGACAAATTAATAGTTTTAACACAGAACATATATTAGAAGTTGCAAAAGATAAAATTATTGTCAATACAGATACTATTCCTGTATTGTTAAAAAATACAAATGTACATTGCTTAAACAAACATGAAATAGAAAGAAACTACGATAAGTTTATGGAGATATATTCATGAGCAAAGGTTATTTTACTTTCGCACAATACAGTAAAAAGTTTGGTGACTACCCACGTATGGCATATGCACTAGCACTAAGTTTAAAAGCAAGCCAAAGAGTAGGTCCTACAGATTTAACAGTAGGAATGACTGAAGATGATTTAAAACAGTTACCCAAGCACTACTTAGATGTATTCAATGTTGAAATCATACCATGGACAGATGAAGCAATAATGCACAACTGGAAGTTGCAAAACGAATGGAAAGTTTATCATATGTCTCCATATGATGAAACTATTAAACTTGATGCTGATATGTTGTTTACTGTTGATATAAATTACTATTGGGAAATTATGAAAGCAAGAAACTTTGGTGTAGCAGTATGTGATACAATTCATACATTTAGAGATAAAGTAGGTGATGATACTTACTATAGAAAAACATTTAAAGCAAATAAATTTTATAATGCATATAGTGCATTAACTTATTTTCGTAAGTGTGATGAAGCATTGACATTTTATAATCAAGTAGAAGATATTTACAGACATTGGGAAAAGTATGCAAATGAATACATGAGAATAAATGGTAATGATGTTGCATACACAGATGAAGTATATGGAATGGCAGTAAGGTTGTTAGGCTGGCAAGATAAAGTTAGGCCACCCAAAAGTTTTAGTTTTGTACACATGAAAAGTAAATGCCAAGGACTTTTAAATTATACTGTAGATGATAGTTCATGGACTACATTCTTAGATGGACAATACAACGATGAAGGTTTGTGGATTAACAATTATTATCAAACAAAACCTTTGCACTATGTTGAAAAAAGTTGGTGTACTGATGACCTTATTACTAAACTAGAAAAACAAGCAGGCGTATAATGGACGTTAATGAACTAAACAAACTAATGGCTGAAAAGTTTGGTAGTGTACAAATAGATAAACAAGAACAACAATTTTATCTATACTACGACATGCTTGGCAAAATTACAGGCATGTCTGCGGCACCTATAGAAGAACAAAAAGATAACTTTCAAACATTTATTAATAAAGAAAAGTTTATAGAATTACAAGATGTTAATTTAAATAATTTTGTTGTGGACTCAACAAGTGACCCTGTTAGTATTGTAGACATAAGTGCTGAATGGACAAAGAAAGATATTAATATTCCAAAACTAGATCAAAGTTTGTGGACTACAAATAGACTAGTAACTTTACAATTTGTAAAAGATAAACGCAACTTAAAAATAAAAGTTAATAATCAATTACCTGTTGCAAGAAAAATATTTGTTGTACCACAAGGACAATATATGAGAAAACTTGCAGAAATAACTTTACATACTGCTACAGATGAAGACTATCATATACCGCCATATAAAAATATAGATGGTTGTGAAATTTTAACGGAGCAAGACTTGAACAGTTTTGTTGCATATAGAGAAGTAGAAAATGAAACAGACTTATCCAATTAGTGACTTTGATGT
>MDTG01062818.1_pt1 | contig 15563 bp, 17 predicted proteins | sample 811421 | NCBI WGS metagenome assembly MDTG01 (sample SAMN05326645, study PRJNA326480) | marine metagenome | isolation source: seawater | place: Pacific Ocean: South East | collected 2011
AGCATGGATGCTGCGAGAGTCGCGCTGGGCCAAGGACGGCCCATCGCGGCGTGCCCACGGAGCAATGATGGAATGCGGGAAGCCGAGCGCAGCGAGGCCCAATGGAGGGGCATAGACCTTTGGGTTACTTTTGTGTCGACTGACAAAAGTGACTCGCCGTAAAGGCGAAAAGGTGACCAGAGAACGCCCAAAAAACCAGGCTTAGCGCCAGCGTTCAAGACTGAAATTCCCCGACGCTATATGGTCTTCGTAAGCCGTAATCTTTACCTATGCTCGAAAGAAATCAGCGCAACTCAACCTTACTCTGCACCTCAAAAAACCAACACCACCTCACCTCCCAACAACCAGCCCATCTCTAGCCACAACCACCCCCTCCGGCAAGCCCTGCACATTCCCCAGCAACCAACTATCAAACGCATGCCCAACATGCGTCAGAACCGTTTGCTTCGGCCGTAAATCCTCAACAATAGCCAACGCCCGCGTCAGGTCATTATGGTTACGCGGCTCATGCGCTTGCGGCGGCAACGAACAATCCAGCACCAGCCAATCCAACAGCTCCCCGCCACGTAAATACTCAGCTGTAGCCACCGGCAAACCAACCGTATCGGTTAAATAGGCAATCCGCTGGCCTTGCGCCTCAAACAAATAACCAAAGGTCATCTTCGAATGCTGCAGCGGCAAAGCTGTCACCCGCAAACAACCAAATGTACGCGCTTCGAACGCGCTGAACGGCTGCGAGAAATCGAGGATTCCCGGGTGTTTGTACAAGTCGGCCAACCCTTCGGGATCGGCCGGGCCATGCACGGGAATAATCAGCCCTTGCCCCCAGCGCAACTGCAGCAAACCCTGCGCATGATCGGCGTGATAATGGGTCTGCAAAATACCGCTGAGTGCGTGCGGCGCAAACCGCTCAGCCAGGTCCGTCAGGCCGCTGTCGATCAGCCAGCGCTGATCATCCACCTCCAGCAGCGCGCAACATGGGCCGCGCCGTAACGCGGGGTCTAAACGTGCGCTGCTACATGCAGCACACGCACAGTTGTATACCGGCAATTGTCGCGCATCACCGGTGCCGAGCAGGGTCAGGCGCATGCGGGCGCGCGCTGCACCAGCGCCAGCAGTTGCTCTACGGTTTGCTCAAAATGGCTGGAGTTATCCAACAGTTGCAGATTGGCGTGCTGCTTTAGCATGTCACTCTCGAACTGCGCATTTCGTGCGAGACGCGCCTCGATCTCTGCCAGTGGCTCACGCCCACGCTCCAGCAACCGCTGGCGCAGCACGTCCATTTCGACCGTCAGTAAAACCGCCAGCAGCTTTGGATAGCGCTGCAATGCTTCGGGCAAGTATGCCCGCGAGCCATTTACCAACACGTCGTGACCTTGCATCAGCCAGTCGTCAATCTGCTTGGGAATGCCGTAAGCCAGCCCGTTGGCGCGCCAGCTCATGGCGAACTCGCCGCCCGCCTCCATGCGCTCGAACTCTGCCAGCGTAACAGCGACTGCATCTTCCCCTACCGCCTCAGCCGAACGGGTAATCACCCTCCGGGCGATCTTGCAGCCGCGCGCATTCAACTGCGCGCGTGCTGCATTGAGCAGGCTGTCCTTACCTGAACCGGAGGGGCCTATCAGATAGATCAATCTGGCGCTCATCAATACACCCTTTTGGCCTGACGCCACACTTGTTGCACCACCACTTGCTTGTCGTGCAGACGCGCCTGAACCAGATCAGCGCGCAAGCCTGTACGAATTTCACCGCGATCATCCAGCCCGGCAGCGCGTGCCGGATTGAGGCTGACTGTGGCAATCGCCTTGGCTAAATCATAGTCGTTGTCGAGGTCTGCAAGTTGCAGCGCCGCTTGCAGCAAACTGGCCGGATAATAGTCACTCGAAAGGATATCAAGAACACCTAAGCGAGCTAACTCTGCGGCGGCTATGTTACCCGAGTGCGAACCGCCGCGAACGATATTCGGTGCGCCCATCAGTACACTCAAACCGAGCGAATGGCTGGCCTTGGCCGCCTCCAGCGTGGTCGGGAACTCGGCAATGGCCATGCCCAAACTCGCTGATTCCTGCACGTGCGCAAGCGTTGCATCATCGTGGCTGGCGATCGACAGGCCGCGCAGATGGCACTCCTGCACAATCTGCTGACGATGGCGGTCGCTGTACTGCTTGGAGTTGGCAATTTGCTCCTCAATGAACGCGTCCATCTCGGCGACAGAAAGGTGGTACTTGCCCATGTAGTATTCGCGGTACTTGGCTTCCTTGGCAAACTGACGCTGCCCCGGCGAGTGATCCATGACCGAAACGAGCTGCACCAGCGGGTCTTCGACCAGATCGCGGAAGACGCTGAGCACGTCCGGGTGACAAACCTCACAGCGCAGATGAAGGCGATGCTCGGCGCGGGTATTGCCCTGGCTTTGTGCCTGCGTAATCGCCGCGAGCATTTGCGGCAGTTGCTGCATGCGTTTGCCACGCGGATTGATGTCGCCGATCGACAAGGCATCGAATACCGTAGTGATCCCGGCGGCGATGATTTGCGCGTCATGGCTGAGCACAGCCGAGGCCGACGGCCAGTCGACGCCCGGCCGCGGGCTCATGTGTTTTTCGAGGTTATCGGTGTGCAACTCGACCAGCCCCGGCAAGAGATAGCTGCCCTGCATATCTTCAGCGCCCGGCACTTGGCTGACACCCGGCTGCACATCGAATACCTTGCCAGCGCGCAACACCACGCTGCCATCGAAGACCTCATTGGCGGTCACTACGCGGGCATTGCTGAGTATCGTTTCAACCGGCATAAACAAACTCCTGATCGGCGGTGCATGGCGCCTGCATGTCGAGATAACGGTCAGCAACGGCTTCACGTGCGTGACGGTCATGGAAGATGGCAATCAATGCGCTGCCTGCTGCCTTGGCCTCGTTGATCAGCTCGAGCACCACCCGCTGATTGCGCTCATCGAGCGATGCGGTGGGCTCATCCAGCAGCATCACCGGCCAATCGACCATGAAGCCGCGCGCGATGTTGACCCGCTGCTGCTCGCCGCCGGAAAAAGTCCCGGGCGCGAGTTGCCAGAGGGTTTGCGGAATATTCAGGCGGGTGAGCAATTCACTGGCACGTGCCTTGGCCGCTTCCTTGCTCCAGCCCCGCGCCAGTGCGGGCTCCATCACCACATCGAGCGTGGCGACACGCGGGATCACGCGTAAGAACTGACTGACATAGCCAAGGGTTTGCCGGCGCACATCCAGCACCTGCAACGGCGCACCGCCGACCAACTCGACCCACTGCTGCTGATGACGCACGCGAATGCTGCCGCCAGCGGCCAGATAGTTGCCATAAAGCGTGCGCAGCAGCGTCGACTTACCGGCTCCGGAGTTGCCCATCAGCACCAGGCACTCGCCAGCTTCCACGGTAAAGCTCAGGTTGCGCAGCACCTTGAGTACGATGCCGTGTTGTTGGTGCAGGGTGAACGTCTTGCTCAGTTCGGTGACTTCAATCAGGTTATTCATGGCATCTGTCCTGGGCCGTGATATTCCGGGCATTGGCGCTGCGAGACTCATGGCTGCAGCACCGAGGAGACCAGCAACTGGGTATACGGATGCTGCGGATCATCAAGAATCTGATCGGTCAGGCCGCTTTCGACCACGCGCGAGTTGCGCATCACCAGCAACCGGTCTGCCAGCAAACGCGCCACTGCCAGATCGTGGGTTACGATAACCACGGCCAGGCCCAGCTCGCGCACCAGCCCACGCAGCAGATCGAGCAAGCGCGCCTGCACCGACACATCAAGGCCACCGGTGGGTTCATCCATGAAAATCAGTCGCGGGCTGGAGACCAGATTGCGTGCAATTTGCAGGCGCTGCTGCATGCCGCCAGAGAAGGTGCGCGGCAGGTCGTCAATCCGCTGCGGATCGATTTCCACCTGCTTCAGCCAGCTGATACCCGCACCGCGCAGCTCGCCGTAATTGCGTACGCCTTGCGCCATCAAGCGCTCGCCAATATTGGCGCCGGCCGATACCCCCATGCGCAAACCATCGCGTGGGTTCTGTTCAACAAAGCCCCACTCGGTGCGCAGTAACGTGCGCCGCTGCGCTTCGCTGCTGGCATACAGATCGAGCAGTTGACCGTCTTCACGCAAATAGCTGATCTGCCCTTCATCAGGCAGGCAACGCCCGGCCAACAGGCTCAATAGCGTCGACTTGCCCGAGCCGGATTCGCCGACGATACCCAGCACCTCCCCCGGATACAGGTCGAACGAAACCTGCTGGCAGCCCTTGTCCGGGCCATACAACTTGCTCACATTGTTGACGGAGAACAGCGGCTCGAGCGCTGCCAGCTCACGATTTACACGTACGGCGGCGGTCATTGCGCGCCCTCCCCGGATTGCTGCTGGTCACGGCGTTGCAGGCAATAGTCGGTATCGGAACAGACAAACTGTTTGCTGCCGGCATCATCGACAATCAGCTCGTCCAGATAAGAATCGGCGCTGCCGCAAATCGCGCAGTTGTGTTCCCAGCTCTGCACCTCGAACGGATGATCCTCAAAGTCCAGACTCTCGACCCGCGTGTAAGGCGGCACGGCGTACAAACGCTTTTCACGCCCGGCACCGAACAGCATCAGCGCGGGGCTCATGTGCAGTTTCGGGTTGTCGAATTTGGGAATCGGCGACGGGTCCATCACGTAGTTGTCATCAACCGTGACGGGATAGGCGTAACTTGTGGCGATGTGGCCGAAGGTGGCGATGTCTTCATACAGCTTGACGTGCATAACCCCGTAATCACCCAACGCGTGCATGGTGCGCGTCTCGCTTTCAGACGGCTCGATAAAGCGCAAAGGCTCAGGAATCGGCACCTGATAGACCATGATCTGATCGGCGCTGAGCGGCGTTTCCGGTATGCGGTGACGGGTTTGAATCACCGTGGCTTCCGGCGTGCGCAAAGTAGTTGCAACGCCTGCGGTGCGCCCGAAGAAGCGGCGAATCGACACCGCATTGGTGGTGTCATCCGCACCTTGATCGATGACTTTTAACACATCGTCGCGGCCCAGAATCGCCGCAGTGAGCTGCATGCCGCCTGTGCCCCAACCATACGGCAAAGGCATCTCACGGCCGGCAAATGGCACCTGATAGCCAGGAATCGCCACCGCCTTTAACAGGCCACGGCGGATCATGCGTTTGCTCTGCTCATCGAGGTAGGCAAAGTTGTAGCCACTGTCGGCTTGCTGTTGTGCGTTGTGCAATGAGGTCATGGCGTTTGCTCCTGCTGAGAGCCTGGCTGAGCGCGTAATTTGCGGATCAGCTCGAGTTCGGATTGGAAGTCGACGTAGTGCGGCAGCTTCAGGTGCGAGACAAAACCGGCCGCCTCGACGTTGTCGCAATGCGCCAGCACAAACTCTTCTTGCTGCGCCGGGCCTTGTACCTCCTCGCCGAACTCCTCTGCGCGTAATGCGCGATCCACCAGCGCCATGCCCATCGCCTTACGCTCGGCGTAGCCAAACGCCAGACCGTAGCCACGGGTGAATTGGGCCTCGATGCCTTTGCCGCCGATGAACTGATTGACCATCTCGCACTCGGTCACTTCGATGTCACCCAACGGCACGGCAAAATCCAGCTCCTCGGGCTCGATCCACACCTCAAGTTCGCCGATGCGTATTTCGCCGGCGAACGGGTGATTGCGACCGTAGCCGCGCTGCGTCGAATAACTCAGCGCCAGCAAAAAACCTTCATCACCGCGCGCCAATGCCTGCAAGCGCTGGGCACGATTGGCCGGAAACTCCAGCGGCTCGCGGGTGATGTCCGGCACCGCTGCCGAACTGTCGCCGTCGCGGCTCATCAGCCCTTCATCCACCAGAAAATCGAGCACCCGCGGGCATTTCTCAATGGCGGCTTGCGGGTCAATTTCGGGGCCAGGCTGCTCGCCTTCTGCGAGCAAAGCAAAGTCGAGTAAGCGGTGCGTGTAGTCATAGGTCGGGCCCAACAACTGGCCACCCGGTAAATCCTTGAAGGTGGCTGAGATGCGCCGCGACAACTGCATGGCACTGGTGTCAATCGGCATGCTGGAGGCAAAGCGTGGCAACGTGGTGCGATAGGCACGCAAGAGGAATATTGCTTCCATCAGATCGCCCGCCGCCTGCTTGATCGCCAGCGCGGCCAATTGCGGATCGTAAAGCGAGCCTTCGCTCATCACCCGCGAGACGGCAAACGGCATTTGCTCGCGCACCTGATCGACGGTCAGCTCGGGAATGTCGGTAGCGCCACGGCGCTTCTTGGCCAACAACGCATGCGCGTTGTCGATGGCGCGCTCGCCTCCTTTAACGGCAACGTACATCAGGCAGCCTCCTCGTGGTTGTTGTGCAGAACGTGGGTGCTACGTGGCAAACCCATTACGTGCTCGCCTGCGGCAAAGAACACATCAAGGCCGCGCGGGAAGTTGCTGCGCGCTTTGCGTTGTGCCCAAAACCCGGCAGGCACCGGTAATTCGACCGCCTGCACATCCTTGATGCCAGGGCCGCGCCAGCGCAGTTGGGGGCCGTTATTAAGAGAGGACAACTGCACCAGCAACGTGCAGGACTGATCGGGATAGCGCTCGCTGCCGTTGTCGAAATCACTGAGGTCGAGCAACTCGCTTTCATCGAGCAAACCGAACAGCGCCATCTCACGTTCGGCAACAATCGGGCAGCCGCAATGGAAGGCCAGATTGGCGCGGATCATCGGCGTATCAAAACGCGGTGCCAGCCATAAAGGTGTGTCGCCATCCAAAAAGGACAGGCACAGGGCATAAGTCGCCGGCTGCAAACTGTCGAGTTCCAGCGCGCGATCCATGGTCTGTACCAGACCTGGCTCGGCGAGGGCTTTGAGCGCTGTTCTGAAACTCAACTGTGCATCGAGCACCGGATCACTAAAGGCTGCCTGCAACCATTCTGAGCTGTGAGCCTGGGCCATCAATCTTCTCCTCGAACCAGAGTGAAAAACTCCACCCGGGTGGTTGCGGTTTCGGCAGCCTGCGCCGCCTTGCCAGCCTGCTGTTGCGCCGCCAGCGGTTCGATCAACTCGCGCAGCCAGTGTTGCTGCTGACTGCCTTGCAAATGCGCGTCTGCCAACGCGGCCAACTCCGCGTGTTGCTTGTCGCGGCCGCTGACATAGCTGAAACCGATGCGCCCATCTTCAAGACGAACCACACAACGGGTGACGCTCATCTCGCCTAAATTGAAAGCCTCGCCGGTGCCACCGATGCGTCCGCGCACCAGCGTCATGCCGATTTCCGGGTGGCGAATGTGGCTGTATTGCGCGTCTTTCAATGCATCTGCATAGGGTTGCAACTGTTGCGCGGCACGGGCCAGAACGCCCATCCAGTGCTGTCGCTTGGCGACATTGGGGTCGCTGTGCATGGTGAATGTCTCCATCAGGGGGCAACTTGATACTGAAAGCGATCGGCGCGGCTAGTGGACAACGCAAGCTCCACCGGTTGCCCGGCCGTATCGCAGGAAAGAGTGAGCACGCTGAGCAGTGGTGCATGCAGCGGCATGAGTAATTGCGCGGCCTCTTCACGGCTCGGCAGGCGGGCGCCAATCAGGCTGTAAGTGCGGTTGAGCCCGAGTGATTGCTCAAGCAAATACTCACGCAATGAGCCGCCCTTGTAACGCTCGAGTGCTGGCGCGTGGCTTGCACAAAAGCGATGGCGAATCAGGCTGACTGGCTGCTCGTCGAGCAAGCGCAAGGTCGTCAACTCGATAAGCATGGCGCCCTCGGGTAATTGCAGGCGCTGGCTTTCATCGCCCGTGGCCTTGCGCTTTTTGCGCTCCAGCAACACCGCTTCTACGCGCAGGCCGAGTGCTGACAGCGAATCGCTGAACGCATTGTTTGCCTGCAACGGATACACCAGCGGTCTGGCCAAAACCTGGGTGCCTTTGCCCTGACGGCGCAGAACCAGGCCTTCAAGCACCAGTTCATCCACCGCGCGGCGCAACGTGTGCCGGTTGACTGAAAAACGCGCGGCCAATTGAACTTCGCTGGGCAGCAGATCACCCGGGCAGAACTGTTGCAGTTCATCGCGCAGCACGCTGGCCAACTCGCGGTATAACGGCTCAATTTGTCTAGACAAGTTCATGGCAAAAAAAGGACGCATCAAGGCGTCTCGCTCAGGTCAGATGAACAATTTGCGCAAGCGCTGGGAGAGGATGTCGATGACGCTGACAACCACGATGATGACGATCAGAAGTGCGCAGGTTTGCTGAAACTGAAAGCCACGAATCGACTCCCAGAGAATCACCCCGATGCCCCCGGCGCCGACCATGCCGACCACGGTTGCCGAGCGCACGTTGGATTCGAAGCGGTACAGCGAATAGGAGATCCACAGCGGCAAGACTTGCGGGATCACCCCAAAAATTACTTCTTGCAGCGCGCTGGCACCGGTTGCCCGAACGCCCTCGATCGGCCCCGGATCAATCGCCTCAACCGCTTCTGCAAAGAGCTTGGCGAGAACGCCCACCGTGCCGATGAACAACGCCAGCACCCCGGCAAACGGGCCTAAACCCACAGCCACAACAAAGAGCATGGCGAAGACCATCTCGTTGATCGAACGGAACGCATCCATCACCCGGCGCACCGGCTGATAAATCCACCACGGCACGATGTTTTCGGAACACAGGATGCCCAGCGGTATCGCGCAGACGATCGCCATCGCCGTACCCCAAATGGCGATCTGTACGGTCACCACCATTTCTTTCAAATAAAGGCGCCAGTGGCTGAAATCCGGCGGAAAGAAGTCACTGGCGAAGGTGGCCATGTTGCCGCTGTCACGAATCAGCCCGAGCGGGTTCATTTCTGCGCCCTGCCAGGACCACGCCAGCAACGCAATAACGCCGCCCCACATGAACAATTTGAGCCAGGATTGCTTGGCTGTAGCCTGAGCGTTAACAGCCGGGTTGAGTGTTGTCATAGGTACATCTCTTGAAGTGCAACAGGTGACTCATCAGACCGGCCCAGTCGCTCGAGACCGGCCTGATGGCAGCGCATTAACACGTGGCTGATTAGCTGGCTTGCTTGAGGTTCTTGCTTTCAAGCTCAGCCATGCGCTTTTCCAGGGTTGCCAGTTCGGCATCAATGGCGTCCAGCTTGGCCTGCTTGTCGGCAGCAGACAGGTTGCTGTTGTTGGCGATTTCGGAGCGTTGCTTGAACAACTCAAGCTGGCGGATCGGCAGCAGTTGGTCGTTAGTCGAGGCGCGGAACTGGCCCCATTGCAGCGCGGCCAGAACTTGCTTCTCGGCCGGTTTGGCGCCGTAAGACATGAAGAACTTCTGCAGTTTGGCCTTGGTTTCGCCATCCAGATTCTTGCGCCATACCATCGGGTCGGCCGGGATCAGCGGCGATGTCCAGATCACCTTCAGTTGCGCGGCTTTCTCCGGCGCAGTGATCTCCAGACGCTCCATGCCTTCACTGTTGAAGGTGCCGACATCGACCTGCTTGTTAGCCACCGACAATGCGTTGACTTCGTGGCTGCCGTTCATGGTGCGCTTGAAGATCGTGTTGGCGTCGACCTTGTTCTTGGCGAACACGTAATAACCAGGTACCAGAAAACCCGAGGTGCTGTTGGGGTCACCGTTGGCGAAGGTCAGTTGCTTGGCGTTTTTCAGCATGTCGTCAACGTTGTTGATCGAACTGTCCTTGTTCGCAACCATCAAGCTGTAATAACCCTGTGCACCGCTGAGTGCGGTGGTCTGGGCAAAGATTTCACCGCCGGCACGGTCCACAGCTTCCATTGCCGCCTTGTTGCCGTACCACGCCACATCAACCTTGTCGAAGCGCATACCCTGAATCACACCGGCATAGTCCGGGGCGAAGAAGGCGTTGATTTTCATGCCGGTCTGCTTGCTCATGTCCGCCAGAAACGGGTCCCATAAGGTGCGCAGATTCTGCGAAGACTCGGTAGAAATGATGCCGAACGTCAGTGACTCCTGAGCCGCCTGCGCGGTGCCCATAATGGAGCCGGTGATTAATGCAGATGCCGCCAGAACACGACCAAGACGATTGAACATGGAGCACACTCCTGTTGCTTGATAAGGGTTGCGTTGGTTTTGTTGGGTTTATGCTTTAACCAGTGCCAAGGGCTGCTGGTATTGCTTGGCACGCGCCTCAATACCGGGCAGCAACAGGCTGGTATCGAGTTCGGCGCCGTAAAGGTCATTGAGAAAGTCGGGATTAAGCTGCTCGGTAGAGCCGTCGAAATGAATACGCCCGGCCTTGAGCGCCACTGCTCGCTTGCAGTAGCGGGCGGCGTAATCGACTTGATGCAGCGTCACGACAACGGTCTTGCCGTCGCGCGAGTTGATGTCGGCGAGAATTTCCATGACCTTGCGCGCGGACTCGGGGTCGAGTGAGGCAATCGGCTCATCCGCCAGAATCACCTCGGCGCGCTGGCACAGGGCGCGGGCAATCGCCACGCGTTGCTGTTGGCCACCCGACAAGGTCGAGGCCCGCTGCGCCGCCAGATCGCCCAGGCCGACACGCTCCAGCGACTCTTGCGCACGCTGGCGTTCTTCGCTGTTGAACATGCCCAGCGAACCGCGCCAGCGCGGCATACGCCCCAGACAACCGAGCAATACGTTGTGCAGCACGCTCAGGCGGCCAACCAAATTGAATTGCTGGAAGATGTAGCCAATGTCGGCCCGCAAGTGACGGACTTCATCGCTCAGGCGCCCGCAATCCTGCATCGGCCGGCCAAGCACCTGAATGTTGCCAGTCACCGACTTGTCGCATCGGGCCAGCCCGGCAACATGGCGCAGCAAGGTTGACTTGCCGGAACCTGAAGCACCGATCAAGGCGACCATTTCGCCCGGCTTAACCGCTAAACAGAGGCCGTGCAGTGCCTGTTTGCGGCCAAAGGTCTTGTTTAAACTGTCTACTTGAATTGCCGCGCTCATGGCTTAGCCTCATCTTTGAGTAAGGCAAAGCCACCTGCGCTTCGCCATCTGGTGTAGACCAAGCTAGGCGAAGACTGTGTCAGGTCAGTTAATGAGTCATGACACTTCAGTGACGATTGATTATGCTTAGGTGATAAGGCTTACGGGCTGTTGTCCCTTTAAGCGCATGCGCAGCAACGGGACGAACCGCCAGATTGCGAGCGGAATTTTCATAGTTTTGTGTAGGACCACTCGCATTAACCCATTGGGTCTATGGCCAAACGCGCCAATACCAACGAGAATCCCGCTGGTTTTACTGGCTTCAAATCAAGGATGGTATTCAGGTCATAATGCCGCAGTTAAACGCTTCGGCTGAACGGTTGATGAATAAGGTTGTCACAGCATGTGAGAATCAAGTTGCATGCCAGTATCGCTCCCCTGAACTAACCGGTTTAATGTATGCGCCCTATGAAACAGGCTATCTATTCCAGCCGAACGGCTGACAAGTTTGTCGTACGCTTGCCCGATGGCATGCGTGAACGCATCGCTGATGTAGCACGCAATCATCATCGCAGCATGAATTCAGAAATCATTGCTCGTCTTGAGCAGAGCATGCTCCAGGAAGGCGCTCTGAGTGATGATTCGAGTCTGCGTCTGGACAGCCCGGAACTGTCTCTGCATGAGCGCGAGCTTCTGCAGCAATTCCGTCAGCTGACACGCCGCCAGCAAAATGCGCTGGTCGCCCTGATTGCCCACGACGCCGAAATGACAGCCGAAGAGGCTTGAGGTTTACCCATAAAAAAACCGGCCAGTTGGCCGGTTTTTTTATGGGAGAAGAAAATCCCCCTCTGCTCAGGCAATCGCCTTAGCCAACAAAGTTGAGCAACACGCCCGCCGCAACAGCCGAGCCGATCACGCCGGCCACATTCGGCCCCATCGCATGCATCAGCAGGAAGTTTTGCGGATTGGCTTCAAGCCCGACCCTGTTCGAAACACGCGCCGCCATTGGCACCGCCGAGACGCCAGCCGAACCGATTAGCGGGTTGATCTTGTTGGCGCTGAAAATGTTCATCACCTTGGCCATCAATACGCCAGCCGCTGTACCACCGCAGAACGCGACCATGCCCAGCAGCAGGATTCCCAGAGTTTTCAGTTGCAGGAATGCCTCGGCGGAAAGCTTCGAACCCACGGTAAGGCCCAGACAAATAGTCACCACGTTGATCAGCGCATTGCGTGACGTATCAGCCAGGCGCTCGACCACACCGGCTTCGCGCAGCAGGTTACCGAAGGCGAACATGCCTACCAGCGGCGCTGCATCCGGCAGCAACATGCCGACCAGCAGGCACAGCACCAACGGGAAGACGATTTTCTCGACCTGACTAACAGGGCGCAGCTGTTTCATAACAATGGCGCGCTCAGCCTTGGTGGTCAGCGCACGCATGATCGGCGGCTGAATCAATGGCACCAGCGCCATATACGAGTAAGCAGCCACTGCAATCGGCCCCAGCAGATCTGGCGCGAGCTTGGAGGTTACAAAGATCGAAGTCGGCCCGTCCGCCCCGCCGATGATGGCAATCGATGCCGCCTCGCGCAGGGTGAACTCCATTCCCGGAATGCCCATTGCGGTGATCGCCAGCGCGCCGATCAGCGTCGCGAAAATACCGAATTGCGCAGCAGCGCCAAGGATCAGGGTTTTCGGGTTTGCCAGCATCGGCCCAAAATCAGTCATGGCGCCCACGCCCATAAAGATCAGCAGTGGAAATACGCTGGTGGGCAGACCAATTTCGTAGAACAGATGCAAAATGCCGTTGCCTTCGGCCATGCCGGCAACCGGAATGTTGGCGAGCAGACCACCAAAACCAATCGGGATCAGTAGCAGCGGCTCAAAACCCTTGCGAATAGCCAGATAAATCAGACCCAGACAGATCGCGATCATCAGCGCCTGTCCCGGCTCCAGATGATACAGGCCGGTGCTTTGCCACAGTTTGAGGAGCTTCTCCATAATCCGCCCCTCAGCCGATGGTCAGCAGGCTGTCGCCCACCGCCACAGAGTCACCTACCTTGATATTGACGGCACCGATGGTGCCTGCCTTGAACGCACGAATTTCGGTTTCCATCTTCATGGCTTCAAGAATGATCACCAGCTCACCCTCTGCTACCACTTGGCCCGGTTTGATCAGAACCTTGAAGATGTTGCCCGCCAGCGGAGCAACTTGCGGCTCGCCAGCGCCAACCGGGGCGCTTACCGGAACCGCATCCGCAGCGCCGCTGTTGAGCGACTTGATACCGCTGATGTCGCCACCCTCGTTCACCTGCACCACGTAAGACTTGCCACTGACCTCGACGGTGTAAACCTCGGGCTTGCCGGCCTCAAGTGCAGGCAACGACTTAGCATTTGGCGCCGGCTCGAACGCGGCTGGGTTGCCGCGATTCTCGAGAAATTTCAGGCCAATTTGCGGGAACAAGGCATAAGTGAGCACGTCGTCGATTTCATCGGCGGCCAGTCGAAAGCCCTTCTCGGCGGCAATGCCGCGCAATTCGGCGGTGAGCTTGTCCATCTCGTCGCTGAGCATGTCAGCCGGACGACAGGTAATCGCCTCGCTGCCATCAAGCACCCGCGCCTGCAATGCCGCGTTGAACGGCGCAGGCGCCGCGCCGTACTCACCTTTGAGGATGCCGGCGGTCTCTTTGGTGATCGACTTGTAGCGCTCTCCCGTGAGGATATTGATAACGGCCTGAGTGCCGACAATCTGCGAGGTCGGTGTCACCAGTGGAATAAAGCCGAGGTCTTCGCGGACTCGCGGAATTTCCGCCAGCACTTCGTCGAACTTGTCTTGGGCGCCCTGCTCTTTCAGCTGGCTTTCCATGTTGGTCAACATACCGCCTGGCACTTGGGCGACCAGAATGCGTGAGTCGACGCCTTTGAGATTGCCCTCAAACTTGGCGTACTTTTTCCGCACTTCGCGAAAATATGCTGCAATTTCTTCGAGCAGTAACAGATCAAGACCGGTGTCGCGCTCGCTGTCTTTAAAAATGGCCACCACCGATTCAGTCGGCGAATGGCCGTAGGTCATCGACAGTGACGAGATGGCGGTGTCGACGTTGTCGATTCCAGCCTCAACCGCCTTGAGAATCGCGGCGGTGGAAAGACCTGCCGTGGCGTGGCACTGCATATGAATCGGGATCGACAGTGTCGCCTTTAGCCGCGTCACCAACTCGAACGCGGTGTAGGGATTGAGAATCCCGGCCATGTCCTTGATGGCCACCGAATCGGCGCCCATGTCTTCAATCTGCTTGGCCAGATCCACCCACATGTCCAGGGTATGAACCGGGCTGGTGGTGTAAGAAATAGTGCCTTGGGCATGCTTGTCCTGCTGCTTGACCGCTTTCAGTGCAGTCGCCAGATTACGCGGATCGTTCATGGCGTCGAAAACCCGGAACACATCAACGCCATTGATGGCGGCGCGTTCAACGAATTTGTTCACCACGTCATCGGCGTAATGGCGATAACCCAACAGGTTCTGCCCGCGCAGCAACATCTGCTGGCGAGTATTGGGCATGGCTTTCTTCAGTTCGCGAATGCGCTCCCACGGGTCTTCACCCAGGTAGCGAATGCAGGCGTCGAAGGTCGCGCCACCCCAGGACTCAACCGACCAAAAACCGACCTGATCGAGCTTTGGCGCGATGGGCAGCATGTCTTCAAGGCGCACCCGGGTGGCCAGAATCGATTGATGAGCGTCACGCAGTACAACGTCGGTGATACCGAGCGGATTTTTCACAGCAGTCATACACAAACTCCGTCAGGCTGGGTCAGTCGCGGCGGGCGCGATGTTGAGAAATGGCAGCCTGAATGGCAGCGAGAACATCCGGTTCCGGGCCTTGGGCCTGAACAGCAGGTGTGGCGGGTGTGACAGCAGCAGCGGCAGCTGGTGGCGCTATTCGCCCGAGCAGGCGCGCCATCAGATGTATAGAGAGGATTAACAGGGTCAGGAAAACAAACACCGAACCCATGCCATAAAGCATGAGTTCAACGCCTTCGGAGAGGAGTTGGCTTGGGGTCATCATGACTCCTTTATTTATTGTTTAGGGACTTCCAGGTCGCATTTTTTATAGCCTTATACGCCCGAATGGAGCCAAAAGCCGGGAAAGGTTATCCCTAAACGATGACTCCAGGCAAACCTTGGGCCGGGCCTTGCGGCCCGAGGGGCTGGCGCACTTACATGAGAAAGAGCGTGGCCAGGCCCAAAAAGATAAAGAAACCACCGCTGTCGGTCACCGCGGTGATCATCACACTGGCGCCCATGGCCGGATCGCGGCCCATGCGCACCAGCGTCATGGGAATCAAAACCCCCATCAGCGCGGCCAGCAACAGGTTGAGGGTCATTGCCGCCGTCATCACCAGACCCAGCGACCAGCTGTCATACAGCACCCACGCCACAATGCCGATCACGCCTCCCCAAATAACGCCGTTAATCAGCGAAACAGCGAGCTCTTTGCGGATCAGCCGCGAGGTGTTGCCGGTACTCAATTGGTCCAGCGCCATCGCCCGCACGATCATGGTAATGGTCTGGTTACCGGAGTTGCCGCCGATGCCCGCAACGATTGGCATCAAGGCCGCCAGCGCCACGAGTTTTTCGATTGAGCCTTCGAACAGGCCAATTACCCGCGACGCGAGG
>MDTG01254818.1_pt1 | contig 15563 bp, 9 predicted proteins | sample 811421 | NCBI WGS metagenome assembly MDTG01 (sample SAMN05326645, study PRJNA326480) | marine metagenome | isolation source: seawater | place: Pacific Ocean: South East | collected 2011
ACGACCGTATCCTCGCCGTAGGTCACGTTGAGCGCTTCAACCCGGCGCTGCGCGGCATCCGAGAGATCGGCAAGGCCGCGCGCTACATCGAGTCGCACCGCCTCGCGCCGTTCTCGTTCCGTTCGACGGACATCGGCGTGGTGTTGGATCTTATGATCCACGACCTCGACCTCGTATTGGCGCTCGTGCAGTCTCCGATCAAGTCCGTCGAAGCCTTCGGCGGTGCCGTGTTCACGCCCGCGGAAGACATGGCCTCGGCGATCATCAAGTTCGAGAATGGTGCGGTCGCGCACTTGACCGCGAACCGCGTGGCGCTGAAGCCGCTGCGCAAGATGCGCGTCTTCTCCAAGGAGGGCTACGTGTCGTTGGACTTTCAGGCGTCAACCGGCATGGTCGTTCGCAAGGCGCCCGGCTGGGACTTCGAACAGCTGGACATGGAGAGCTTGGACAAGGCGCAGATGGGCGACCTCTGGAAGTTCGTCTTTGACGGTCTGCTGCAGGTCGAGAACCTTCAGCTAGACAGCGGCAACCCGCTGCGCGAGGAGCTCGCAGAGTTCGTGGCGTGTGTCGGCAGCCGGTCCGCGCCTACGGTCACAGGCGCCGACGGGGTGGCGGCCGTCGCCGCTGCCGAGCGGGTCCTCGCCGTGATCTCGGAGAACCGCTGGGAGTGAGCGGCGAGGTCGACCCGCGCGGTGACGCTGAATCGTTGGCAGGACCACCCTTGCGAGCCCGGCCCTGCGTGGTCTACTTCATACCAGCCCCGCTCTGCGCTGTTCGCGCTTGCACGCGGGCCATCAAGTTGAACCGATGACCATTCGCCGGGCTCCGACCCTGAGGGCCAAGCGGGATCAGGAGACTTCGCTGCGTGAGAACGCGGCGGAGCCCGCCTCTTCCTAAATACCCTGGGGGGAGCCCACCTGAACCCAAGGGTTCAACCGGCCTCCGTCGACGACAGATGGCGGAGCGGGGCTCCTCCTTTTCGTTTGGGGACGTATGCGTCCTCGATCTCTGCGGCCCGGGCGGCTAGCCTGTCCGGCACAGCGGGCGACCCACGGTCAACCCTCCGTGGACGGAGGAAGGGATCTCCGCTGGGCGATCAGCAGGTGTCCGTGGTGGAGACCTGCTAGGGAGGTTCTATGCGGCAGTTCGTGTTCGGCGTCCTGGTGGCGGCGTTCGCATGGTGGGGCTACGGGAAGTGGACCCAGAGCGAAGTCATGGCCCAGCCAGCCTCGAACCGGGTTACGGCCAACAAGCCGGCGCGCGGCAGCATGAGCGAGCTCCTCGGCGCTGCGGCCCCTGGAGCCGTAGAGAGCGACCTCGCAGCTCAGCCCAGCGCGGCGCCCGACCCGGCAGGCTCGCTTCCTAGCGACCTGGAAGAGCTGATCGCGCTGGTCAAGCGAGGCGACGCCGCCGCGATCAGCACGGCCTGGCTCGCCGTCGCCGCCGGGCGCCTCGGTGTGCACCACGACGGCCTCGTCGCCCTGTTGCGGCCCCGCGGGGACGGCTTCGCGGAACACCTGGCGGCGCTCGGCAGCAACAACGCGTTCCTGCGCAGCGCCGAGGGGCGGGCGGCGGCGCGCGCGGCAACGGCCGCGGCGATGGCGTTGCCCGACGCCGAAGCGATCGCAGCCGGGTCGGACTTGATCTACAGGATGGCCTGCGGGCGCATCGGGCGTGCCGACCTCGAGTGGCGCAAGGTCGTCGAAGAGGCGCGCGTGCAGCACCGCATCCGGGTCGACCGCTGGCTCTGCAACCCGACGAACGTCGCTGGGGCGCGCAGCTATACGGTTAAGGCTGGTGACTCTCTCGATCGCATCGCGAGGCGCTTTCGCAAGGAGGGGCTTAAGGTGGAGTCCGGCACGATCGCCATCCTCAACCGGATCCGTAACGTGAACGCGCTGAAGGTGGGGCAACGCCTGAAGGTGCCGGTCGCGCCGATCTCGGCGATTCTTGAGAAGGACAGCTTCGCGTTGATGGTGTTCTGCGGCGATCAGCTGATGCGGCTCTACTGGGTTGGGCACGGGGCAAACGATCACACCCCGGTTACGGAGTTTGAGGTCATCGCCAAGCAAGAGCGCCCTGACTGGACCTCGCCCGACGGGAACCTCTACGCCTACGGCGACCCTAAGAACGTGCTCGGCGAATACTTCATCAAGTTCGGCCACGCGCAGTACGCTGGCTTCGGCGCGCACGGAACGCCCGACGAAGACACCATCTGCACGGAGTCTTCGATGGGGTGCATCCGCATGTTCGCGCCGGACATCAAAGAGCTGTTCCACGTGCTGCCCAGAGGCTCGAAAGTCGTGGTGCGCGATACCGCCTCCAGCTGACGCGGCGCGCGACCGGGTGCGCGCGCGCCTCATAGCTGGGGCGTTCAGCGCGAGCGGGGCGTCCGCGCGGCAGCTGCCGCGCTCTCACCGTCGACAGGGGTGAGGCTGCGAACCTTCCAGACGTGGAAGACGCCGACAGCGTCGACGTTCTCGACAGGGATCGTATCGACGCCGAAGTGGGTCGCGCTCTGAGGCGTCAGCGACACCAAGGATCGATCATCTTCGGCGTCTTCGTCGAGCGCGATCGTCACGGCGCCGTCCAGCTTTGCGAGCTTGCGCCCGACGCGCGCGTCGCGCTGCTGCGGGGTGAGGTCGGGTCCAGGCCGTCGATAACGCAGCTCCCAGTAGGCCTCGCGCACGAGGCCGATGCGGAGTCCCAGGCCGCCGACCTCGACAGTTACGTAGGCCGAATCGCGGTTTGGCCCGTAGCTCGCCGCCGGTACATCGGCGTAGCCTGCGACGTGCAGGTAGGGGTACTGCGCTTTGATCTTGGGCCACGCCAGCTCGACGGCGAGCCCGTCGACGCCCAGCGAGCCGCGCATCTCGTCGGCGAGCGCCTCGTAGACGACCTCTGGGTCGTCGCGGCGCAGCGCCTCTAGCAGGGTCTGGGTCGCGAGCTCAGGGGTGCCCCAGTCGACGGAGATCCAGGCAGATCGCTCGGGGCCGCACCACGCCTGCGCGAGCGAGCAGCAGCCGCCGAGCGGCAGCGCGACGGCGGACAGAAAAGCCAGAGCGAGAGGGCGCATCTCGAGCATCTTGCTGATCGCTGCGGCGCGATGCCACCATGACTTGCCAGGCGGGCGCGAAGTTCGTCCCGAGTTGGGCTGGACTGCGGCGGATCGGGAGTTTTCGGCGGTCGCGCGAGCTATAGTGCTTTGCCCGATGCCGGCCACCACAGCTCATCCACGTCGATCATGAACCTCATCCTTCGTAGCTTCGGTCTCGCCGCAGCCCTGGCTGTCCCCGCGCTCTGCCAAGAAGCGGCCAAGCCCACCAAGCAGCCGCCCGTTAAGGCCGGTGGCGATGCCCCGGCGCGTCCCGGCGCGCCTCGTATCCCCGGAGGCAAGGTCGGATTGAAGGCGTCCGGAGGCAACACGTGGTTCCCGGTCACCGTCCGTGAGCTCGGGACGTTCTACGGCTCCGGGGAAGCGATCGGGAAGTTCGAGTTCACCAACCCGCAGGACACGCCTGTGGACTGGGTCTCCCTGACGCCCAGCTGCCAGTGCGCGCGCGCGGAGGTCGCGATCGGCGACCGTGTTTACCGCGTGATCTCGAAGCCGCAGAAGCGGGTGGTCCGCGTGGTGCGTGATGCCGGCAAGCCGGAGCGGGTCGAGAACGTATCCAAGATCACGGTCGGTCCAGGCGAGACCGGCGTGGTAACGACGCGGCTCGACATGAACAGGATCGCAGGTGGTAAGCACGCCACGCTGGACATCCACGGCACCGACCCGATCGAACCGCACACCAAGCTGACCTTCCGCGCCACCGGCGCTCAGATGTTCACGGTCTCGCCGGCTGAGATCAACCTCAACAAGATGACCTGGAACGAGACCCGTGAGTTCACGGTGACCGTGTCGTCCAGGATGCAAAAAGAGTGGGACATCGTCTCGGTCGACAAGCCGTCGGACGCCTTTGACGTGACCTGGGAGCGGGTGCAGAACGGGGAGTATGCCTCGTATCGCATCAGCGGCAAATACGGGCCCGTCAACTCCGAGGTCGCGGGCGGCGGCATGCTCAAGTTCCGCACCAACATGCAGAACGCCGCGACGTTCGACGTGCGCGTGCTCGCCTTTATCCAGGGCCCGCTAGACGTGAAGCCAGGCGGCTTCCTCACGATGGGGCTGATCCGCAAGGGCAAGAGCCTGACGAAGTCCATCACGTTCACGCCCAACGACGGCACGGACCTAAAGGTGACCGAGTTCGCGTTCGAAAAGATGACGCTGAAGCCAGGCATCGTCACGGCGAGCCAGCGCAAGGAAGGCGGCAACTTGATCGTCGACTTGGCGGTCAGCGATGAGGCGCCCAAGGGCCTCGTGAAGGGCGAGCTGGTCGTCAAGCTCAACCACCCGCTGATCAAAGAGAAGCGGATCATGTTCAACGGGTTCGTGCGCTAGCGCGCCGCTGGGCAGCAGGAGGTAGGCGAGGGGCGATTCAGGCCCCGGACGGGGAGTAAGGACGCGCATCCTTCCTCCCCGTTTGCGTTGCAGCTATTGTCCGGGCGCTCTCATTGACCGCTTATGGGCCGACACGACCTCCCTAGCGCTTTCTCGCAAGAAGAACTCCGGGCGTTCATGAAGGCCATCTTGGCCGACGTGCACGCCCTGGAGCGGATGCTTGAAGAGGATCGGTTCGAGACCGGGATCCGGCGTATCGGGGCCGAGCAGGAGATGTTCCTGCTCGACCGCGCGGGCAGGGCCTGGAACGGCGCCGACCAGATGATGGCTGCGCTCGATCACGAGCAGTTCACCTACGAGCTCGCCCAGTTCAACCTCGAGTGCAACCTCAAGCCTCAGGTGTTCGGGGGGACTTGCTTGTCGACGATGGAGAAAGAGCTGGTTGAGCTCTTGCAGCTGGCGCGGCGCACGGCGCACGACCAAGGCGGCGGCATCGTGCTGTCGGGTATCTTGCCGACGCTCCGCCGGAGCGACCTCGCGCTGACGTCGATGGTGCAGAACCCGCGCTACCTCGCGTTGAACGACGCGATGGCGCAGCTGCGCGGCGGCGATTTCGAGTTCCGCATCAAGGGCGTCGACGAGTTCGACATGACGCACGACAACGTCATGCTCGAGTCCTGCAACGCGAGCTTCCAGGTCCACTTCCAGGTCGGACCTAAGGAGTTCGCGAAGCTCTACAACACAGCGCAGGCGATCACAGCGCCCGTGCTCGCGGCCTCCACGAACTCGCCAGTGCTCCTGGGGCGCAGGCTTTGGCGCGAGACCAGGGTGGCTTTGTTTCAGCAGTCGGTGGACTCGCGCTCGGCGACGCACCAGCAGCGGGGGCGTCGACCACGGGTCGACTTCGGCGACGGCTGGGTTCGAAACTCTGTCCTCGAGATCTTCCGCGAGGACATCGCACGTTTCCGCGTCATGCTCGCGAGCGACCTCGACGAAGATCCCGGGGCCGTACTGGACCGCGGCGGCGTCCCCGACATGACGGCGCTGCGCTTGCACAACGGCACGGTCTACCGCTGGAACAGGGCCTGCTACGGCATCAGCGAGGGTAAGCCACACCTGCGAATCGAGGCGCGCGCGTTCCCATCAGGCCCGAGCCCGCTGGACGAGATCGCGACGGCGGCGTTCTACTTCGGGTTGATGGCGGCGGTGAGCCATGAGTTCGACGACGTCAGCAAGGTCATGTCGTTCGACGACGCGCGCGGGAACTTCGTCGCGGCTGCGCGCCTGGGGCTGCAGGCCAACCTGACGTGGTTCCACGGGCGTGAATACACGGCGCAAGAGCTGATCGGCGAGGTGCTCTTGCCGATGGCTCGTTCCGGCCTCGAGCACGCCTCGCTGGACGCTGGTGACATCGACCGTTACCTGGGCATCATCGAGGAGCGGTGCAAGCGCGGCCGCACTGGCTCGCGGTGGCAGCTCGACTCGCTCGGCGCGATGGGTGAGAAGGGCAACAAGGACCAGCAGATGACAGCGCTGGTCCGGGCGATGCAGCGGCGTCAAGAGACGTCGGATCCTGTCCATACGTGGGAGCTAGCCGACAACGGTGAGTTCGACGGGTGGCAGGAGAGTTACACCCTGGTCGGTCAGTTCATGACCACGGACTTGTTCACGGTGCACCCTGAGGACGTCGTCGACCTGGCTGCGTCCCTGATGGATTGGCGACACATTCGCCACGTCCCTGTAGAGGACAACGACGGCAACCTCGTCGGTCTCGTTTCGCACCGGAGCTTGTTGCGGATAGTCGGCAAGGGCATGCGCGACGACGGCCGCGCCCCGGTCGCCGTCAAAGACATCATGATTGAGGCGCCCATCTGCGTAACGCCGACCACTCCGACGCTGCAGGCGATCGAGCACATGCGCGAACACCGAATTGGCAGCCTGCCGGTCGTCGAGGACGGCCGCTTAGTCGGCATCATCACTGAGCGGGACCTAATCCGGGTCGCCGCGATGCTGTTCGAGAAACAGCTCCGCGAGAACGACGAAGAATGAGCAGAGCGGCGGTGAGCGCGGAGTTGGGCCGCGAGATCGGGAGGTGGGACACCGGTAACCCTGGCCCTACGCTCCTCGTGACGGCTGGCGTTCACGGCAACGAGCCAGCCGGCCTAGAGGCGATCGGTCGAGTGTTAGCGGCCCTGCGCAGCCGCGAAGCGCCCCTGCGTGGGCGGGTGCTCGCCTTGCGCGGAAACCTGGGCGCGCTGGCTGTCGGCATTCGATACCTCAGCAGGGATCTCAACCGGGGCTGGAGCGCTTCCGCGATCGCGGCGATCCGCGCCAGGCCCGCCGCCGATCGATCACCAGAGGATCGCGAGCAGCTAGAGCTCATCGAGTCGTTCCTCGCGGCCGAGCGCACTGCGACCGGGCCCGTCTTGTTCGTCGATCTTCACACCAGCTCGGCCGCCGGGTCTCCTTTCTTGTGCCTCGCGGACACGATCGACAATCGGCGGCTCGGTGAGTTGACCGGCGTCCCGGTGATCCTGGGCATCGAGGAGAACCTCGCCGGAGCGTCGCTCGAGTGGTTTGCAGACCGCGGAATCGCAGGGTTCGCGGTCGAAGGTGGTCAGCACACGAGCGCCGCGGCGGTCGATAACCTGGAGGCGGTCGTGTGGCAGCTGCTCGTGCGTCTGGGAATGCTGCCCGGTGCGCTCGTCGACATAGAGCTTCACCGCGCGCGCATTCGCGAGGCCGTAGGCACAGCGCCGTCGATCGTCGAGATCACGCATCGGCACGCGATCTGCGCCGAAGACGCGTTCTGCATGCAGCCAGACTTCGCAAACTTCGACGCCGTCGCAGCTGGGCAGCTTCTGGCGACCGACCGTAACGGCGACCTGCGCGCGCCTGCAGCGCGTTACGTGATGCTGCCGCTCTATCAGGAGTTGGGCGACGACGGCTTCTTCTTGGCCCGGCGCGTCGGGAGGCTCAGGCGGTGGTTGGCCGAGTGGTCGCGGTGGTTGTCGCTCGACCGGCTGCTCGTCCTGCTCCCGGGCGTGCGTCGCGACCCGGACGACGTCGACACGCTGTTGGTCACGCCTAGCGCGGCGGGCCCTCGCCTCGTCGGGGCGCTCCACCTGCTTGGCTTCCGCAAAGAGCGCGAACGGAGCGGGCACCGGGCGTTCTCTCGGCGCAGGTCGCGTGTCGAGAACCGTCGCCTCTAGCGGCGATCTCAGCCCTGCGTGAGCCCGTAGAACGCCGCGTTCTGAATCGGCGGGCTGAGCTCGGGCGGCAGCAGCAGCGTGCGGCCCGCCCAGATCTCGGTGAAGACGCGGTATTGGAGCGCGGTCTGGTCCAGATAGGCGACGCCGTCGCTGCCGCCCGTGCCGACCCGACGTCCGATGACGCGCTCGACCATGCGGGCGTGGCGCTGACGGAAGGCGAGCATCGCCTGTTCGCATTCGATCAGCCCGTCGATGATGGCGCCCGGCCAACTCAGCAGCGGCAGCTCCCGGTTGCTGTCGACGAACAAGATCGCCGCGCGCAGTCGTCGCATGAACGCGCGCTGGTCCGGCTCCACGTCTTCGGCGTCGAGGTGACGCTGTGCGCCGGCGAGCTGTCCCTCGTAGCGCGTGCGCAGTCGCGCCTCGTCCGCAGGCGTGAGCGCCTGCGCCTCTACCGCGAATCGCAGGGCGCGTTCGTGCAGCTTTTGGTGGCCCTGGTAGTACGATTCGACCCAGGATGAGACGGCGTCATCGTCGCCGTCTTGGTCGGGCAAGCTGCCGTGGATCGGAGTCCGGTAGAGCCATTGGCGGACCGCGTCCTTCAGCGTCGGGGTGTCGGCGCGTCGCTTCGCCACGCGCGCGTGCGCTGGAGACGGCGAGCCGTCGTTGCTCTTCAGCGCCTCTAGGTAGCTGCCCTCTTTGCCGAACGGGATTCGGTCGCTGTCGTCGAGGCCCATCAGGATCTCGATCTCACGCATCTGCGCCGATTGGAACCCCGACGCCGGGTTGAGCTTGTCGCGGAACGTCAGGTAGTCCTGCGTGCGCATGGTCTCCATCAGCCGGAAGTGTTGCGCAGCCAGCTCGAAGCAGAGCGTCACCCGCTTCAAGCTCTGCACGGCTCCGGCGAGGGCGTCCTCGGGGACGTGCGTCTTGGCGAAGAGGTCGCGGGCGGTCGCGAGCTCGCGGAGCACCAGCTTGAACCAGAGCTCGTCGATCTGATGGATGACGATGAACCGGATCTCGTCGTTAGAGACTTCTTGCTCTTGCGCTTCGAGGCCGTTCTGCAGGTTCAGCAGTTCCTCGACGCGGATGTAGTCCCAGTAGCTGGCCTTCTTTGGCATGCAGACACGGTAGCCGTGCAGCCTAGCCGGTGTCGATACTGAGTCGCGGGTGGGCGCCCGCGGCGTAACTCAGCGGCTGCTCAAGTCGAAGTTGATCTCGATGACGTCCTGTCCGGGCACGACCGTGAATTGCCGCTCAGTCTCCCGCATGTCCATCAGGGCCTCGAACGGGTTCTCGGCTGACTGGCGCGCCGCCGTGATCTTGTATGTACCCGGGGGCACGCGCTTGAGCATGCTGAAGTTGCCGTTGCCGTCGCTGAGCGTGTTGGTGCTGAACAGCATGCGCGCCGCCTTTTGACGTTCTTCGCTCGTCATCTGGTCGAAGGGCTTGGACCGCGGCTGCACTGAGCCGGTCTTCTGCTGCTCGGGGTTCGGCATCCCGATCGTCACCTTGATTTGGCCCATCGGCATGCCGCCGACGGTCGTGACGCCGACGACGCGCGTGCCGAGCTGGAGCTGGATCCTTCCGGCGTCGACGACTTGCCCCTCCTCGGTCAGCTTGATGTCCACCGAGGTGCCCTCGCAGAACTTCGGGTGCGAGACGCGGATCATGTAGTCCGCGAAGGCGAGCTTGCTGAGGCGGAAGCGCCCCTCCGCGTCGGTCCTCACCTGACGCGTGGTGTGCTTCTGCGGGATCATGCTGCGCAGGATGTCGAATAGCCCGGTGCCCGCGGCGAGACCTTGGTTTAGATCGGACGTCACGGTCGCCCCGGCGACAGGCATGCCCGCGCCGTCAACGACGGTCCCAGTGATCGCGGCGCCGTCGGTGAGCAGGACGACGACCTCGACGGCCTCGGTCGATCCAGGCAGCACCTGGAACATCGGGGACAGCGACTTGGCGTGGTTCTTCTCCATCACCTGGAAGCGGAAGTTGCCCGTGGGCATGTTGTTGATCACCGCCCAGTCACCGCGGTAGTCCCGCGGCGAGATGTTGCGGTCGGTGAACTCCATCACGTTGCCGATCGCGTCGGGGTTCTGCGGGAAGGCCCGCTTCAGCGAGATCCGGTAGCCCTTGACCGGCCGCCTCTGTCCGTTGAGCACCTTCAGGCGCACGGTCGCTCGTGGTTCGAGGACGACCTTCACGTCTTCGCCGGTGAGGGCGACCTTGACCTCGTTGTCGGCGTATGAGAAGGCGGTGGTCGTCAGGCGATAGGGGCCGCGACGAAGGGGCGGGAACTCGAACTCGCCGTTCGTGTCCGCGGTCACCGTCGCGTTCTGCGGCGTCTTCACGCTGAGGCCGAAGGCCTGCACTTTTGCGTTGGGCACCCGCGCGCCCTCTGGGGTGACGATCACGCCGCGGATTGTGCTGCCGGCCTCGATTTTAAGGGTGAAGTCGTTAACCGCGTCCTTAAAGATCTGTTTGTTGAGCTCGTTCGCGCTCGCGTAGCCCTCGGCTTCGGCCGTCAGGTTGATGGTGCCGAGGGTCGGCGCGCTCGTGAAGCGGAAGAATCCGGCGCCGTCAGTCACGACGGCGACGCCGCGTTCGCGCCCCGGGGTCGCGGTCATCATGTGCGCGCGTGTCGCAGACGTCATCCAGACGGTGGCGTCCGCCACGGGCGCGTTGGTCGCAGCGTTGACGACGCGGCCTTGAACGGTCAAGCCGACCTTAAGCTTGAGGTCCCCGACATCGATCCAGTCTTCACCTCGAACGCTGATCGGGGACTTGGACAGCTCGGGGTGCGCGTCGGTCACGATGCGCAGGTCCACCTTCTGCCCTGGCTTCCTCACGCCCAGCGCGAACGAGCCGTCTGCTGCCGTGAGCGCGCTCGCGATCGGCGGCGACGTGCGACCGGCCTTGTTCTTGAGGAACACGTCGATCGGGTTGCTCATGAGGTTCTCCATGAGCAGGACCTGAACGCCTGCGGCTTGATCGCCGTTGGGCAGCAAGATGCGGCCCTTGACGCCTTGCGGCGCGTCGGAGTGAGAGTCGCCGTAGTCGGTGACGCTCTGGCGCTCGACTTCGGTGCGCTCCACCTCCACGGGCGCCTGCTCCGGCGCGCTCGGTGGCGGCGTCGGGCGCTCTCGCGAGACCTCGTCGGAGGCGCTCGAGGGCGGTGCGATCGGGTCCTGTCCACACGCAGCGAGGAGCAGGAGCGGGAGAGCGAACTTGGCGACAGAGGTCACGGTGAAATCGGCGTGGTTCAGTTAGCGGGCAGCAGCAGGTGTTTTTCGACGACGCGCTGCTCTTCAGACACGAAGAACGTCGTCGCGGACTTCCGGAACTGCAACATCTGCTGGAAGATCTGTGTGTCTGGTTGGCTGCTGGCGACGGCCGCGCCTTGGATGACGTAGCCTCCCGGCGGGATGGGACGCTCGAAAGCGAAGTTGCCTTCCCCGTCCGTCACCGTTTCCAGCCGAATCGACGGCGCGCTCCTCGAACCGGAGCGGGTGGACAGCACTACTTTGATCTGTCCCTGGGCCTTGCCATCGAACGTTGCCGTCCCTCGGACCCGGGCTCCAGGGCGTAAAGATATGTCGAGAATGACTTTGCGTGACGCTTGCAGGCAGTCGATGTCGCCGATGAGCTCGCGGCACTTGTCGGGGTGCTGGATGAGCAGTTGGTAAGAAGCCGCGGCGAGGCGCGGCAGCGTAAAGACGCCTCGAGCATCGGTCTCGACGGTCAGCGTCGTGATCTTCGGCGGGACCGCCCGCTGCATGGCCTTGAGCAGCGGGTTGTCGAGGATCGCTGTTGTCGGCAGCGTGGATACGCTGGCGCCGGGCAGCGGCTGCCCGGCTTCGTCGATGACGCGGCCGCGCAGCTCGGCCCCGAACGAGACCGTGACCTCGATACGTTGCAACGTATCTTGCTGTCCGGCTTCAGCTGAGAACCGCAGCGGCGTAGACAAGGTCTTGGCCCAGCCTTCTGCTTCGACCTCGCACACGAACACGCCGTCGGGGACCCCGACGATCTCGGCGTGGTCGGTCGCTGCGTCCAGCCGAACCCGCTGCTGTGGGACCTCGTGGAGCGCGCCGATCCTGCCGCCAGCCAGCGCCGAGGCGTCGAGCGCCGCTTCGGGCTGCGCCGCGAAGAAGCGACGAAGCGCGAGCCGGTAGGTCCTCAACACAGCGCCTTTGGGTGTCTTCGCGGTGACGTGGATTCGGTGTCGACGCAGCAAGACCACGTGCAGCGGGTCTCTGGGGTCGACGTCGCTCCGGTCGACGGACGCGTGCCCCTTCGCAGCGATCAGCACGCGGTGGGGCGCGTTCTGCAGGCCGCCCAACGAGAAGCTACCGGTCGCGTCTGTAGTCCCGTGGGTCTTCGTCAGGCCCGGTTCGTTCGGCCACGCGGTCACGACGGCGTCTGCGATCGGGTCGCCGCTGCTCGTGCGGACATCGCCCGAAAGGGTGATGCCGGTAGGCAGCTCGAAGTTGACGGTTACGGGTTCATCGACGCTCATCTCGACGTTGCGCCGTGTCACCTTGGCGAAGCCGGGGGCCACGGCGGACACCTGCGCGACGCCGCGCGTCGGCGCGTGGTCGAGCTCGTAGAAACCCGCTGCGTCGGTGTGCGCGAACAGCGCGCCCGGCGTCAACGCCGCGTTCGCGCCGTCCGAGAAGGGACCCGCAGCGCGGATCGACACCATGGCTTGCGGTGCAGGCAAGAGCGGATTGCCCGCGACGGTCACCCGGCCCCGGAGCTTCGCGCCGGGTTCGAGGATCCACTCGCCGACGTTGTGCCACGTCGCAGGCAGCACGCGCAGCCCCGCCAGCCTCAGGGTGGCGTGCTGCGGCGACAGCGCGAACACGTCGTATTCCTTGTCCTCGGCGATGCGCAGACCCAGCTCAAAGGTGCCGTCGGCCGCGGTTTCGCACGACGCGACGGGCGTCAGCAGGTGGCGCGCCTGCGACGCCAGGAGCAGCATCGCCGGGTCGTTGCCTGGCGCTTCGTTCAGCTGAACGGGCACCGCGGATAAGGGCTCGCCGCGAGCGTCGACGAGGCGGCCGCGGACCCCCTGGGGTGCGCGGCCTACCTGGATCCTGGGGCTGCGCTGCAGCTCGACGAGCGGCGCTGGCTCGTCTACGCGCTCGGGCATTGGCGCTGCAGCTGGGGCTGCGGCGGCGCCCGTTTGCGGCGCCAGCGGCTCGATGTTTTGCGGCGCCACGTGCACGTCGCGGGGCCACAGCGCGCTCACGGCAGCCGCCAGCGCGCCGGCGCCGACGACGGCGCCCCACGCCCACCTGCTTGAAGGAGCTCGTCGTGCCTGCCTAGCTTGGTGCATGTCTCACAGTGACAGACGGTAGTGCGTCAACGGCCGCGAGCGATGGGCGGCTCCACCTTTCTTCTGTAGAGGGCCTCGAGCGGCTATGTTTCATCGACCGCGCATGCTGCGCTCTAAACCGTTCCTGCGGTTCGCCGCTGTCTTCGCCGCGTTCGTCACCGCCGCCTGGGGCCTCACGCTCTGGTGGACGTTCACGCCCGACCTCGCGACGCGTCTGCGCGACGATGCATTCTACGAGTTCGTCTGGGCGAACGATCTCGCGCAAGGCGGCGGCGGCTCCGTCAGCGCCGGCGTGACGACGTCAGGGGTCCAATGGCTCTGGAGCTTAGCGCTCGCGACGATCAGCTGGTTGTTGGGGCCTTGCGCTGTCACGTTCGCCCCGTTCTTGGGCGCGGCGTTGCACGCAGCGGCCGCGGCGGTTTGGTGGCGGATCCCGCGCGACCCCTCGACGGGCGTCGTCCTAGGCCTCTGCTGGTTGGGGCATCCGCTCCTCCTACGCGAGGCCTTCAACGGACAAGAGACCGCCTTGGCAGCGTTCGCTGCCACGGTCTTGTTCGCCGCGCGCCGCGCGCGCGAACCTCGCTTCTCGCTGCTCTGCGTGCTCGCGACGTTGGCGCGCTCCGATCTCTTCGCGCTGGTGCTGTCGCTGTCTTGCTGGCGGCACCGCGACCGTCTGCGACGGTCTCTTGCCGCGCCTGGCTTTTCGCTGGCGGCGGTGACCGCGCTCAACGTCGCCTTCGGGGGCGGCTTGTTGCAGGACTCGGCTCTGCCGATGTCATGGCTCTGGCACGCCAACCTCGAAGCGGTGTCCGGGTTCTGGTTCAACCAGTGGTGGTACACGCGTCCAGTGCTGTTGGGCGGGCCGTTCGCGACCGCGTCGGTGTTTGGCTGCGGGTTGATGGTCTTCCTCGTCGCGCGCCCTTGGTTGCCCGTCTTGTCGCGCTTCGCGCCGCTGCTAGCCGTCGCAGGGGCGGCGGCGCTGGGTGTTCGAGACCTAGAGGCGGCGGGCGTGGCGGCTTCGCTGCTCGCTATCTATCCGTCGCGACGTGTCACGGCGCTGCACCTTGACTTGTTGGCCGTCGGCGCAGGACTCGCGGCGATCGTCGCGCTGCACTGGGCCGTGCGCTGGTATCCCAGGGACTATTACCTCACGCCGGTCGTGGTGATCGCGTTCGCCGCGATGTGTCGGTGCGGCCGCGCGCGCTGGTTGCTGTTGGCTTTCCCGGTCTGTCAGCTGCTCGACATCGAGCGCGTGCAGCCCGAACCGCTGGCAGCACAGGCAGAGATGCAGCTCGCCGGCGACCACCTGGACCGCGTGCTCCCGGCCGGCGAGCGCGTCGGGTGCTTCAACAGCGGCATCGTCACCGCGCGGGCGCGCGCCGCCGCTGCCGAGGAAGGCGACGCGCCGCGTGGCATCCTCAACCTCGACGGCGTCGTCGACCACCGCAGCTTCGCGGCGCTGCGAGCCGGCCGCTTGAGCGCGTGGCTCGACGAGCAACAAGTGCGCTTTCTTTTGGACGGTCCGCAGCAGTTCTCCCTCGACCCGGCCGTCCCGCACGCTTGCGGCAGGTTCTTCGGGCGAGATTTTGATCCGCGGCGAGACCTGGTCGAGCTTGCTCGATTCGACGTCGTCGGGGTTGGTTCGGACCGGCCGTCGGCCGCCGGCCTGCGCCTTTATTGGCGCCGCGGCCGCGGGCAGCGCCCGCCGTCGTGGGCGTCGCCTGGTGAGCTGCGCGAAGTACCTCGGCTCGTCGATGGCAAGGGGCCTTCGCTCGTGCTGTGGGGAGCGCGGGCCGGGGAAGCGCTCGTCTGCGCGCGGGCAGACGGCCGCGTTGAGCAGCTCTGCGTGGTCGACGTCGACACCACCGTATTGCTCGACCGTGTCGCGATGGGGCCCGGCGACCAGCTGAGGGTGGAACGTCGCTGACCTACCTTGGCGCGGCTGCGATCTTGCGTTCAACTGAAGGCTTCTATGAACCGCTTCACCCTCAGCGAACACTTCTTCCGCGATCAGGCCAGCGCGCACGCTACCGGCGGGCTCTCGACCGTCCTCAATCGCATGAGTCTCGTCGCCCGGATGCTCGCCAGCGAGATCATGCGCGCGGGCTTCGTGGGCAAGCTCGGCTACACCGGGACCAGCAACGTGCAGGGGGAAGAGGTTCGCGCGCTCGACGTGATCAGCAACGACACGACGCTGCAGGTCTTCGAGAACGTGCCCATGGTCGCAGCGATCGCGTCCGAGGAGATGGAGGATATCCACGTGCTGCCCGGCGGTGAGGGCGGGAAGTATTTGATCGCGACGGACCCGCTCGACGGGTCGGGCAACGTCGACGTCGCTGGGCAGATGGGCACGATCTTCGGGATCTACAAGCGGGACCGCGTCGGCGAGCCCGTAACGAAAGAAGAGTTCTTCCAGTCTGGTCGCAACATCGTGGCGGCTGGATACGTGCTGTACGGGCCGTGCACGATGATGGTCTATTCGGCCGGCGGTCCGGTGAACGGGTTCACGCTCGACCGCTCGATCGGCACCTTCTTCCTGACGCACCCCGACCTGCAGATCCCGGAG
>MDTG01033647.1_pt1 | contig 15561 bp, 8 predicted proteins | sample 811421 | NCBI WGS metagenome assembly MDTG01 (sample SAMN05326645, study PRJNA326480) | marine metagenome | isolation source: seawater | place: Pacific Ocean: South East | collected 2011
AGCGGCGTGAGCGTGTGCTGCCTCGACGACGCTAAAAAACTATACAGCGGGTTCGACCTTTGCGACCCGACCACAAGCGTATCCATGACGATCAACGGTCCCGCACCCATCTTACTCGCTTTTTTCTTGAACGCCGCCGTCGACCAGCATTGCGAAAAGTACATCCGCTCGAACGGACTTGAGGGCCAAGTCGAACAGGTATTAAGAGCCAAATGGGATGAAAAGGGACTCGAGCGACCGACGTACCTCGGCGAATTACCGAAAGGACATAATGGACTTGGACTGCTGTTATTGGGTTGCACGGGAGATGAGGTGTTACCTGTAGACATTCACCTTCAATTACAAGCGGAGGCCATGAGCCAAGTTCGTGGCACCGTACAAGCAGACATTTTAAAAGAAGACCAAGCGCAAAACACCTGCATCTTCTCCACCGAATTTGCCCTAAGGCTAATGGGCGACGTCCAAGCTTCCTTTATTGACCGTTCCATCCGCAATTTCTATAGTGTTTCCATCAGCGGCTACCATATTGCCGAAGCTGGTGCCAATCCGATTACGCAACTGGCATTTACCCTCGCAAACGGATTTACTTACGTGGAATACTACTTGAGCCGAGGAATGGACTTAAATGAATTTGGTCCTAACCTCAGCTTTTTCTTCTCTAACGGAATTGATCCTGAATACGCCGTAATCGGTCGGGTGGCGCGCCGCATCTGGGCCAAGGCCATGCGTGAGAAATACGGCGCGTCCTCGCGGGCGCAAATGCTCAAGTACCACATTCAGACTTCCGGCCGTTCGCTGCATGCACAGGAAATCGATTTTAACGACATCCGCACCACGCTACAAGCGCTGTATGCCATCTATGACAACTGTAACTCACTGCACACAAATGCTTACGACGAAGCTATTACGACGCCGACGGAGCATAGCGTGCGACGGGCCATGGCGATTCAATTGATCATAAATAAGGAACTGGGCCTCACCAAGAACGAAAATCCGCTTCAAGGCTCCTATATAATTGAGGCGTTGACCGACCTTGTGGAAGAGGCCGTCATGGTCGAATTTGATCGTATAACCGAACGCGGGGGCGTAATCGGAGCAATGGAGACCATGTACCAACGCTCGCGAATCCAAGAAGAAAGCCTGCACTATGAGACGCTCAAACACACAGGCGAATTCCCCATCATCGGTGTCAACACCTTCTTGGCCAAAAACGGTTCACCTACACTCACACCAGGTGAGGTCATCCGGGCGGAGACTGCAGAAAAAGAAGCCCAACTTGAGCAAGTTGCCCGAATTCACAGTGGCCACAATGAATCTTACGCTGCAGCCATAGATAACGTGAAGTCCGCTGCTATCAGTGGGGGAAACGTCTTTGAGGCTTTAATTTTGAGTTCTAAACATTGTACACTGGGCCAATTAAGTGATGCCTTGTTTGAAGTTGGCGGCGCGTATCGGCGCAATATGTAATGGCAGCGGAACAACAAGGGACTTCGGGCATTGCTTGGATGATGCTGGCGACAATTCTGTACACGGCAGCTAATCTGTGCGTCAAGGCACTAGCGCATTTGCCAACCCAAGAATTAGTCTTTTTGCGTTCAATCATTTCCCTCATCTTGACCGCCGGATGGCTTTGGTGGAACGGATATTCTTTGCTCGGGGTCAATCGGAAATGGCTGTTAATACGTGGCATTTTTGGAACAATTGGCCTTGCAACGTTCTTCCACACACTGCGCTTCATACCCATCGCGAGCGCTACAGTTATTCAGTACCTCTCCCCCATTTTCACAGTGCTGCTTGCCCGCTACTTCGACGGCCAAAGATCAATGCGACCAATTCAGTGGCTATTTTTCACTACCGCATTTGCAGGAGTCTTAATGGTTAAAGGCTTTGATCCACGCATCAATTGGTTGTACTTCGGACTTGGAGTCACCAGTGCGATGGCCGCCGCTGTGGCATATCTCGCCACTATGAAATGCCGGGAGACGGACCACCCGGTTGGGGTGGTCATTTGGTTCCATCTCGTTGCTGTGCCAGTTACCGGTGGTTGGACGGCTTTTACTTGGGTAGCACCAGCTGGAAATGAATGGTTACTCGCTCTGGCAGTAGGCCTGTTGAGTGTGGTGGCGCAGGTAGCCATGACGTTCGCTTTGCATCAAGGTCAAGCTAACGTGATTATGCCGTTCAAGTATTTTGGGGCAGTCCTTGCCTTCATTTTCGGTTTGCTTTTATTTGACGAATATTTGAATCGGTGGGCCTTAACCGGTATTGGGATAGTCATCCTCTCCGTGACCATCAACACTATCCTCAAAAGTCGATGGGAGCGGAAACAGCATCCATCTATGTCGTCTTAGCGCAGGGGAGACGCCTTTTCCCAGCACTGTGTCTGATAAATGCTCTGGAGTGTGGTAGTGATTGGACCCATTTCCAATGAAGCACCAATACGCCTTCCATCGATTTCCACAACGTGGGCCAATCCGCCCATGGTTCCGGTCGTAAATACCTCGTCCGCTGTATAAAATTCTGAGAGGCTCACGCGACGTTCTTCGACCGGAATGTCTGCACCGCGCGCCAAATCAAGCACCAACTGCCGAGTCAATCCCGGTAAGCAAGCTGCTGCTGTAGGCGTGACCAGCGAGCCCTCGCGCACTGCAAAAACATTTGTCGCGTTGGTTTCTGCGATGAACCCATCAATGTCTAGCATAAGTGAATCGTCCACTCCAGCTACGTTAGCCTCGATCTTCGCGAGGATATTATTTAGAAGGTTATTGTGGTGGATCTTCGAATCAAGAAAAGACGGGCTGTTTCTGCGAATCGAGGACGTCACCAACCGGATTCCCTCGTCTCCATATACCATTCCTTTGTATTCAGGTAGTACGATCAGCGTCGGTCCGAATACGTTGAGTCTAGGGTCCATACCGCTCGTGCTCTTCATGCCGCGCGTGAGGGTAATGCGACAGTGCACTCCATCAGTCATATCGTTGGCTTTGAGCGTGGCAAAAATCGCATTCTTCACTTCAGATGAGGAGGGAACATCCGAAAATGCCAGCGCATGGGCGGAATCCAACAGGCGTTTGACGTGATCCTCGAGTTGCAGCGCTCTGCCATTTTGGATACGCAGGCCTTCCCACACTGCGTCACCTCCTTGCACAACGCTATCAAGTACGCTCACCTTGGCATCAGCACGATTGACGAGCCCATTGACCCAAATCAAGGTATCAGAATTCCGAGGATCGGGTTGATTGAATTTTGCCATAAAATCAATTCAATGCTCGGACGCGCAAAGATTCGTACACTGCCTCCATATCTGTGACTAAAGGTAAGAAGCGCTTTTGAACAGATGGTAAGGTGTCAGTTTCGGGAGCCGTTTCCCAACCTTTGGAAGCATGCACACGCTGGTACCAGTATTTAGCCCAGGGACCGTCTTCTTCCCTTTGACCTGCTGGCCAATTGAGCATGCACGGATCAAAGGCCACACCCAACCAATTCGTGATTGCCTTTAAGGACAACTCAGGCTGCGCAACCAAGCGATCGGAATCCACAACTGCCACCGGCCATCCTTCAATCTTACACCTTTCAAGCCAGCGCTGTTGGTGCTGATAACACAGATCAAGTGCTGTGGGCGTTTCAATATGAGCTTGATATGACTTCAGTACCTTCCGAGGATGGCGGATGAGCAACACATGCTTGTGCGTCGCGAAATCAAGAGGTTCCGGCCAGCCCTCGAGGTGGTTGGCCATGTGTTTTACGAAAATATGCTTCTCGCATCGCTGCATGGCAGGTAGGATTTTCTCGCGCTCGGTCGGCATTGTGGCGAGCACCTCAGCCCGTGAGGGACGATCAGCTCCACTGTGAGCAAGGAAATGCGCGAACAGAGGCTCATCCACCACCTCAAAGTCGCTGCGTTGAGCAAAGCTGTACATCAATGCGGTACTGCAATTGCGTGGCCCAGACCAAAGGGAAACGGTCATAAAAGATTATCGAACAACAGTGACACTTCCCGAGTAAGTGCGCGGTACCATCTCATGAACTGACTGCACCTCCAAACGGTACATGTACTGGCCATCTCGCACAAAGTGATCTCCGCCTTGGTGCTCTCCTACCCATGGCTCAGTAGGATTAAACGATTCAAAGACCTTTTCGCCCCAACGGTTGATCACCACTAAGTGATAAGACTCTGTTATGAATGATGTTCCAACTGGCATGAACGCATCATTTAAGCCATCGTTATTTGGGCTGAATGCCGCAGGGACGTACACCGCCAAGTCTATGGGCATGAAATACGCTATTAATTCTTCCTCGTCTTGCTTTGGTAAGGTGATATTCGCCACCGAAGCACTTGGATTGGGATTTGCATTGGCAATTTCCCAACGGTCGAATGCCCAGTTTTCAATGGGGGCTGCTTCGGCATTGAGCAAGCCTGCAATTTCAAGTCCCCCCTCCCATTCGTCTGTTACGATGACCACTCCGCCTTCAAGACGCACTACCCCTTTGTTTGGTGGTTCCACACGAACTTTCAGATCACTGTGTTCGATGACATTGAAATGTGCCGTATAAGTGGCAGGTTCGGTAACTGAAATACTGCCGATTGGATTTGCCATCGATGGAGCCACCTCCGGCCCAGTGGAAGACCATTCTGTGAAAACGTGCCATTCATCTAACCCAACGGCTTGGATGTCGTGCGCTCCATAATCGAGTAATTCAGTAGCGGGATAGTTTGCTAAGGCCATTCCATCGACGTAAATATCACCCGCACCGGGAGGATCCACTACAAAAGTAATTTCTTGTGGATCTGCATTTGCCGCGAAATACGCGACCAAAGTCGCATCGCCGTTCAAGGTGAATCCGAGGTCAGGATTAGTGGGATCGTTCAGAGTGATATCTCCGTCGAGAACCTGCCAAAACAAAAAGACCTCACCCAGTGATTCCTGAGCGGTCAACTCCATTGGAACACCAGCAAAATAAGTTGCATCCATGGGCACGTCGTAGGGGCCTATGTCTACTGAGTTCACTTGCACCTCACCCATTCCGTCAATAATCAGCGTTAAGGTTACAGACTCCACTTCGTAACAATCTTCAAGACCATTAATTAGCATTTCTGCGCATCGCTCTTCAATGAAGTCATGGATTTCATCCACGTTGGCTACCCAGCCGTCGTAATTACCTCCCCAACGATCAATGTGCCGATTCATCTCTGGCTCAATCACAGTTATCATACTGTCAAGCACGGCGTGCATGTTTTCGCAGCTGAAATGGGTGTTGCTCAAATCCGCCCAGCGGTTGATGTAGGTCGCCCAGAAATCTTCATTATCCATTAGGGCATTGAAAATCGGAATGTGTCCTTGACCTCCTACATTTCCAAGTGATTCTGGATTGCATGGATCTGCGTCTGCCGATTGGTTTGGTATTCCGGTGTAGTTCGCTCCGTGACCAAATGTATTATCCATATCCCACAGGGCGTAGCGCCATTTCTTTCCATTGCCATCAGGATGTCGGCCTCTCCACCATGCTGTGTTCCAATTTAACCAGTCTGCGCAAACTGTAAATGAGTTTAATAAGTAATAATCTATCAAGCTCATGGTATTGAAAACACTCTGCACGTATTCATAGTTATCCGAATCCGTCATGTCTTGGCCAGTAACAAAGTCGACCAAATCATACCAGTCGTTGTCGTCTCCGTATTCAATCCAAGTGCCTCCCCATGTTTTTATAAAGTCGACAAAATGCCTCGGCTGATCATAGTATTCGGTTGTGAAATCAAGATCATCAACTTTTTCACGGTACTCATAAACTCCCCAGTACTCGCCATTCAGGTATACGATGCAACTCTCACTTGTCCTTTCATCAATTTTTAAACCCGCTAAATGACTTAAGGTCTGAACGTAAGCATCACGAATGTGACCTCCCCCAGAGCTCGGATAGTTGTCATTCGCTGCAGCTTTGAAGATCAGCCTTTGGTAAACATCGCGATCCTTAACGTGAAAAAGTTCCTCCAAAAGCCCATAACTGTGTCCCATCTGGTCCCGGGTGATGTAGTCAAAACCCTTTTGCGGATAAGCATTTGAATCATTGCCGTGTTCATTTGAGTCCCCAGATCCTTCGCACCAGTAGGTACCATCTGGATGAAAGAATTCGATGTGGCATGGTTCATCGGCTCCACCGCCCCATCCTCCAGGCCATTGACCGTCCTCTTGATCGTCACCCGAGACTGAAACCACGATGATGCTGTGGTTGTCTTCAGCAGTAAAATAAGTATTGGTGTTGATATGCGAATCGGCATACGTACCACTTGGGTCGAAACATCGCGCCCGAATAACCGACGTTTCATTGACGGGGATTGGCCCTGCGTACAAAGGGCTACCTGCGTTCGGCGCATAGCCGTCCGTCGTATAGCGGATGTCATAGCCCGTCGGCGCTGTGATCGCTACACTAGTTCCACCTGCGTAGTAGCCGGATTCCTCAGCAAATTGTGGTGTTGGGGCGTATTCCGTGAAGAAATTACCCCCATTGGGGTTGCCTGGAGTAGGGTTCGTGCACACACGCCACTGGCCGGCCGAACCATCGGTATCCCGAGACCAGCTGTGATCAGCTTGTGTTGGCGTCCAATCTTCATAAAAAGTGTAGGACTCGAGAACGTTCCCGGCCGGATCCGAAAAGACGACCGATTCTCCCATCGTTTGTGTCACCTTGAAATTGGTGTTCAAGCTCCCCCCGATGTACAGGTTCTCAGGTACTTCCCCCTCGTTGGAGCAAATAATCAGCAGGTGTCCGCCGGCTGGAACAGTCGTACCTGTCGGGATTTCGAACATCTGCGGATTGTCGGGGTTGTCTGACAACCAATGGCCATCCAAGTCAACTTCCGTCGCTCCTTCATTGTAAAACTCGATGTAGTCTTCATTATCGCCATTCACACCCAGCGTGTAATTGCTGGCTGAAAACTCATTAATGATGACTTGTGCAGAAGCTGCCGAGGCAATTAAAACCGCAAAAGTGGCAAGGAAAGGAAATTTCAAGAAGTGCTTGAGCATCATCGAATGTTCAATTGGCCGGTAAATACCTGGGTTGCAGGTCCCGATAGAGTATAAAGGTAGGTTCCACTGCGCAGTGTACCTCGATCAATGGTATATGAGGTGCCTGAGGGGTTTGCGGAGTGCACCACGCGGCCCGTTGCATCCGTGATGGTCAGCAGCATGGCTTCACGGGTGGGATTGGCAAACCGCAAGGTCGCATAATCCATCATGGGATTGGGGTACAACATGGGGGCTTCAGCATCTATTAGATGAGCCACACCGTTCGAAGTAATGCATCCCTCCTCAATAACATTTAACGTATTGTGGTAATCTTCATTGACCACATCGGTCACGAAATCGATGCATACCTCATCTTCTATGGATAACCAATACAGACGCACGAGTGGAACAAATTCGTAGTGCTTTGGGAAACTCATTTCTTCAAACGATAAACCAATCACCTCCACTCCACCCGGAGTGAACGACGGCGAAATAGAATACTCCACCGGGTCAGCAAGACTTACTGCTGAAGAGATGGTCATTCCACTCATCGAAAATTGGTACCCAACAATCCGATTGTCCGGATTATGCACATGAATATCCATATACTGTTGTCCCCAATTGACGGCTCCGATGGTGAAGTGGACGGTATCGAATGGATTAATAATGTGATTGACCGGGAAATCACATTTATCGTGTATTCCGGAACTGTCAGGATGCTGATGGAGTTCGTTGTACAACTGACACAATGCCAAATGCGCTGCATCCGTCACCGTGATTTCATTGTCTTGGTCAACATCTGTGCATGGTAGAGCTTCAATATCGTCTCCCAAAATTTGCTCAACGTACGCAACTGCATCTGTATATTCCTGTAACCCATTATTATCCAAGTCACCCATCAATGCGGTGCCGTCGCAGTCACCGTTGCAGTCCGCCACGGCGGTTCCAAATTCTACACCTTCACAGTCGCTGAAGGGTTCGCAATCCGTTACCACGTCAACTTGTAATTCACCGGTCGAACGGTCGAGATTAATGCAAACCGCTGCGTGATTGTTTTCGTATGAGTTCTCTGCCCGGCCAAGTGCGTCTGGAATGAAGTCATAATTTGCTCGAACAATCAAGTAGTACGTTCCATCTGCGACATCAGTAACATCGATCCATTGACAGCTGAGCCCCGATCCATAGATGTCTCCACAGCCTGCTGATATGCCCATGTTGCCACAGCCGTATTGGGCAGTTCCTCCTCCACTACACTCCAGATCCATCACACAAAAACCATTCTTGAATCCAATGGGTATGTATTGTCCATCGATCGTAAACAGGTCATACTTCGCGTAGCCGTTGTGGTGCCAGTGGTTGTGACAATCGCCCCATTCGAATTGATTGTTGTCCTCTTGGCTGGGCACGCCTATGTAGTAATCCAACGTACCGATATTCAAAATATGGGTTGAAAAGCGCACTAACTCCCGGTCGCCATAACCGTTCAGGCATCCCTCGTCTATGTAACAGTCAGTTTCGCTCACCTGCATAATCTCAGTATATAGGCTGTTGACGATGGCCTCTGAACTCACTATCAAATCTGGACCAGTACACTCGGGGTCGCCCGGGTATATGCAATCGCCGCTATCCACCTCCGCGAGCGGACTGTAATTGCACGCTTCTTCATCAGTGCAACCAGTCGGGGGTCCCATAAAATTGAACTCCCAATCGTAGCCGTCCGAGCACAATCCATCGGGATCGGCCATTAACAACTCTGCATCAAAACTGATATCTGAGCTTGTTGCATTGATTTGATGAACCTCAACAGCCAATACGTTTGTACCGTTATTCATATTCAGGGCAACGGGATATTCGTACAATTCAGATTCATTGCCGCCAATAATTTCGCTGAGAGCTGTGGTTTCTGAATTCACCAATCCATCTGGCATATTACTCCGCATGATCTCCACCCCATTCAGGTAGACCACTGCTCCGTCGTCCCGGCGTAATCGCAAAAGACCTTCCATCCCTGTTCCCGACTCGCCAGTGTATTCAAATGCGTGTCGGAAATACGTAGTGATGTGCTTATCTGACGCATTAGAACCGTACGAGACAGTGGTGGCTTCATCTCCGTCGCCGTATCCCAGTTCTGCATTGCCTGAACCCCAATTTGCATCTTCATACTCTACTGCGGTCCAATCCAATCCAAGGTCAGCTCCTTCGTCGTGGTAGCTCCACTCTGATTCCAGCGTAACAAGCGAAGCATAATCCGGTGAACTCAATCCCATCCGAATCCAGACAGGTGATCCACCTTGCAAAAGCACGGTCAAGTTAGCTTGCTCCCCACACCCACCTTCTTCGTCGTCAAAATAGATGGAACCCTCATTGGTGTTATCGAAACTGCCCATATTACAGTAATCGTATATCCACAGCTTGGTGTCACAGTCCGATCCACACGTATTGAATTCATACATGCCGTTTGATGGTGGTGTAAAAATGTACCACGCGTTGCCTTGTGATTGTTGAATGGTGCCGTAGTCAGCTTCGGTGAGTTCAAAGGCATCGTTGCACGTCGCACCCGGGGCGCAATCGAAACTCACGGTTTCACCGTAGCCGTAGTTGCCACCAGAGGCGATTTCGATGCCATCTTGGAACAGCGAGTAGCCTCCAGGCGCAAAAATTCCATCGCCATATGAATCAAAAATCGAGAATTGAAGGCACGGCTCATCAATACCCGCATCAAAACAGATGGTGTCGCCTACAGCAGCTCCTGAAGCAATGACATTGCCTTGGTAAGATAATTCCCAAGAAATTTCATTCGGGTAGCCATCTGGTTCTATCACCACCTCGATGGTGGACTCGTTATCGGAACATTGACCCCAAGCAGTTGATGCGGCGCAAACTAGGAGAGACATCGACAACAACCACAAAGAGATTGAGCGTGTAGAAAATGATGACATGGATTTCAATTTGATGGTCAAGCCTCGAAGATAATCAAACGTTATCAGTCCAACGCTAAGCGCATACAAAGGGTTGCACGAATTTTGGAACGGAGGGTGTAATGCGAATGTGAAAGAATCTGCTATTTTTGCAACATGTCACAGGACTCTTCACACGAACACGGACATGACGAGGAGCCGGAACAAAATGAAATCGGCGGACCCGTTGTTTTTGCTTTGATATTGTTGGGATTGGTGGTTACAGTTATCGCCTTCCTAGCTTAAAAACAAATCTTGTTCCAAGGTTAGTAAACTAAGTCCATTTCTTGGACGAGGTGACCAGCTCCTGCATACACATCAGTAATCCACAAAACGTAACGAATGTCGACCATGATGTTTCGGCACCGTGACCCATCGAAAAGAATATCACTCATTGTCGATTCCCAGGAACGATCGAAATTAATACCAACCAAATGACCATCACCATCGATGGCCGGTGAACCGGAGTTACCTCCTGTCGTGTGATTGGAGCCGGTAAAGCACACCGGCAAGTCGCCTTGCTCATTAGCGTAGGGCCCCCAATTGCCGGACTTCAGGGCTGTTATCAAATCCACAGGTAAATCAAAATCCGCATCGCCAGGAATGTATTTCTGTAAAATTCCATTCGCAGTAGTAAAGGGAAGATACGCAATGCCATCGTACGGAGAGGAACCCTCAACCTTTCCATAAGTCAGTCGCAGGGTGCTATTCGCGTCGGGAAAAAATGCGCGCTCTGGGAATAAGCTGCGCAATCCAGTTGTGTAGACTCCGGTCAGCGAGTCAAGTTCAGATGAAACTTTGCCATACTTAGTTGCAACTAGGTCGAAATAAGCATTTCGCATGGATTTGATAAGCTTATAAAGTGGGTCTTTTGAGAGTTTAGAAAATGCCTTGGCGTTTCTTTTGCTAAGAATTGCTTCCACGGCGTCACGGTCATCAAATATGGACCTTTCGAAGGTCCGTTCCGCCCAGGCAATCGGGTTGGAGGCTGCGGATTTCAGTGCAGCAGGAACGAAATCTGAATCAATGTGATCGAAATAGGGAGCCACCAAAGCAGCCATGATATCCCGGTCGACGTCAGCGTCATATTGTCGGAAGTGGTCTTCTGTTCTTTCCTGCAGATCCTCAATTGTTGCATCGATTTCACCAGCTGCCTCTGTGGCTTCCCAACGTTCAACGAGAGGCGCAAAAGACCAAGCGTAATTCAATGCATCAGGACCGTAGTAGACCCATTCAATAAAAAGGCTTCGCGCGAGCATGTACGGATTACGATTAGCATTTGCAGCCTGCATTTTATCAATTACTTGCATCCACTCTACATTATCTACTTTGGCTGCTCGAGCTATGAATTCCGCTTCCAGTTCTAGCTTCTTACCTACAGCATCCAATTCATCCAATCCCGTGTTCTGCCCAATCCACTTCTTCCAGGCGTTTGCAATGGAACTCTGCTTATCCGCATAAGCAATCCTTAAAGCTGGAGAATTAGCGCGTGCGGCATTAACAACAGCCAAGGAGGCGTCACGCATTTCAATGCGAGCCGGGTTTAAGCGTTCCACCACAAAGGTCACCGCGTCACTCGTCAAGTATTGCTCAGTCCTTCCGGGGAAACCGAAGACCATGGTGAAGTCCCCCTCCTTAACCCCGCCAAGGTCTACAGGGAAGTGGTGCTTAGGCCGAAAGGGAACGTTCGTGACACTGTAATTTGCGGGCTCGTTATTCGCATCAGCATAAATTCTGAACATACTGAAGTCACCCGTATGGCGGGGCCACACCCAATTGTCCGTGTCCCCTCCAAATTTTCCTACGGCAGACGGAGGCGCGCCTACCAAACGCACATCACGATAAGTTTTTGTGGTAATCAAATAAAAGCTGTTTCCAAAATCGAAAGCGACCAATTCAGCATCTAGACCAGTTCCATCCATTGCCTGAGCCTCCAATTCAGCCTTCACAGCCTCATAGTCCTCAGCTTCGCGCACGAACTCCGTGACGTCTTCAATGCGGTCGATAAATGTGGCGACTAAATCGGGATTAATCAACTCTTCAGCTCGTGTCATGGCCCAAAATCCATCCGTCAAATAATCGTTTTCTACAGAGCTGTGGTAAGCAATTTGCCCATATCCACAGTGGTGATTGGTCAACAAAAGTCCTTCCTCACTGATCATCTCCGCCGTGCATCCCCCATTGAAATGAACAATGGCATCTTTCAAGCTACCTTCATTGATACTGTAGATATCATCGGCAGTCAAATGCAAGCCCATCGCCTGCATATCCCCTTCTACAGCATTAAGTAATGTGGGAATCCACATACCCTCCTTGGCTTGGATGGTTTCTTGTGAAATGGCAGCCACACTGAGCAAGAAGATGGGAATGAATCGATTAATCATGGGTTTCAATTTCGTATTGCGGGGTTGAAGATAAGAAGGCCGGGTTTAGTTTTGTATCCATGGATCTCAAAGCTGATTTCCGGTCAGATACGTTGACTAGACCAACCTTAGGGATGTTGGATGCTATGCACTCTGCAAAAACAGGTGATGATGTCTTTGCTGAAGACCTCACGACCGAAGATTTTCAGCAGCGATGTGCGCAAATGTTTGGACATGAGGCAGCTTTGTTCTGTCCTTCAGGCACCATGACCAACCAAATCGCTATTAACGTTCACGTGCAACCAGGGGATGAAGTCGTCTGTGACCGCATGTCCCATATTTACAATTATGAAGGTGGTGGCATCGCCCGAAACTCCGGAGCTTCAGTTCGCTTGCTGCGCGGCGATCATGGACGATTCAAATGGGAAGACGTCGCAGCTGAAATTAATCCATCGGACAGCCATTACGCCCGCACGTCCCTTGTAAGCCTTGAGGACACTTGCAACAGAGGCGGCGGCTCAGTTTGGAAGCTGAGCGATATTCAATCGATTCGTGAAGGATGCGACGCGTCCACGTTACCTCTGCACCTTGACGGGGCTCGTTGCTGGAATGCCATGGTTGCGCGCGCGGGTGATGTACTCCCGTCTGCGAAGGATTGGCAGACTTACGGCCGATTGTTCGACTCCATTTCAGTTTGCTTTTCGAAAGGACTCGGCGCACCGGTTGGTTCGGTATTAATCGGCTCAAAAGACTTTATAGCCAAAGCCCACCGCTCAAGAAAGGTATTCGGCGGCGGAATGCGCCAGATCGGGGTCCTGACAGCGGCTTGCAATTACGCCTTGAATAACGAATTACCCCGGCTGCACGAAGATCACAAAAGGGCGAAACAAATTGGCAATGTTCTTATTGAGTTGAGCCGAGTTGTCGCCGTTGATCCCGTCGAAACCAATATCGTAATTTTCGAAATTGCCGATGGGTTGACAGCTGCTGAATTTGTGAAAACCGCCACACAAGATGGCATCTTATGCTTTGCATTTGGTCCCCAACGGGTGCGCATGGTCGTTCACCGCGACTTGAATCAAGCGCAGGTAGACGCGACGTGCGAGGCTTTATCGCGATCCGTGCTGAACCACTAATTGACGAACAATGACTCGCTCTGAGTCTTGGAACTGAAGCACGTACTGGCCGCTATTCCAATTCACCACTTCAAAAACGGACGTAGATACGCCACTCCATTGAGTGGACGCCACTTCACGACCAGCCATGTCGAAGGCGCGCACGGTCCAACCGCCTTCCCCAGGATCCACTTCAAAAAATACATTCTGGTTTGCCGGATTTGGATACAGTACCGCATCGCCCAAGCCTACTTCACCAATTCCTACTGAACAATCGTGGACCGTTAGAATGATGGCGTCCGCGAAAGCACATCCCAATTCAGTCGTGCCATTCAGGACTATGCTGTAAGTTCCCGGGCTAAAACTACCCGGCGCAACATAGAAGAATTGGTTGTTGGAGCCGTCTTGCCATTCATAATCGTAACCAAGAGGCCCAAAGACCAGAAGCGGCTCGTCTTCACAAATGACGGTATCGTTGCCGATGGTAAAGTCACTCGGCTCAACCTCTCCGACGAATGCCGTAACCGAATATGCGCATCCATTGGCATCGGTGAGATTCAATAGGTATGTGCCAGGTGCAAGGCTATCGAGATTTTGTTGCTCAGCTGCAAAATCATCCGGACCGGCCCAAGCAAAGGCGTACGGTTCGGAAGCGCCTTCCACCTCAATCGAGATTGTGCCGTCAGACGCTTCATCACAACTTGCTTCTGTCACAGTGGTGCCAACGCTCCATGCGTCCGGAGACGCAATGGTTCTTTCTAGGATTAGCTCCGTTCCACAAGTCGTTGTGATATCCGCTGTGTACACCCCGGGGGCTAAATCAAAAATCCATGAATCGGATGATGTGAAGCCATTCGGACCGGTCCATTGGCATCCAAAATCCGAACCACCTTCATTGACATACGGCAAAATGAACCCATCGGGTGATGCGTCCTTGTCAAGCGGGCAAGTGACATTGCGCACCTGCGCATCTGCTGATAAATCGAATGATTCAGACGTGAAAACCGAAACATCGGCATCACCCGTTTGACCTGCCCAACCGTCCAACTGGATATAGTAGGTCGCTCCTACCTCTAGGCAACTTGTGTACATGGTTGATCTCCAGCCTTCGCACCAATCGTCATTCGAACCCACCAATTGAAAAGTCGAGAAATCCCCACAATCAGCTGCCCGGTAAACCGCCAACTGCGTGTCAAAAGTTGAAAGTTCCGAACACGTCGTGATCGTCACGGGATCGGATGTTTCAGGTGTAAAACTCAGCCAAATAGAGCTCGAGGCATACCCGTCCGATCCGCACCAAGAACCAGGAAGATTACATGATCCACTAGGCGCAGGTCCAGGGCTCATTTCACCCGCTTGAAGCGTAGCTCCGCCAGAGGTAACCACGACCGATTCTCCATCAACTTCGATAGCTGCTGCAGCGCAAGGAACGTCATGGTCCACGAGCAAACTTTCTCCTGCAGTGAAAGTCCATACGTTTCCGGAACCAGTTCCGTTAAAGATTCCAGACAAAATACCATCCATGTACAAATCAAATCGATTACCTCCATCGCCGTAACTGTCCACATGGATCAAGTCAACTACCTGGTTTTCTGCAACACAAAACGGACCTTCGGTGTAAATGGCATCATTGCCGTAGGTGGTGCCCCCATTACCGTCATTGCCTGCACCATCGCACCCTACGTTATCTGAATTCCCACCACTTGCAATGAAATTTTCACCGCCGCATGGTTCTCCAACGGGAGTTAACTCCCAGTACATTTCATATCCCCACGAATCGGTATCGATAACAAATTCAACCTCCACCTCCCCTCCATCACATTGGGCAATAGCACCCGAAGAAGAAAGCGATAACACAAAAGCAAGCAGCGAAGCAAAAACTGGAAAAATGAAACGCATGATAAATGAAGTTAACGTTGGGGTTCCGAATATACGTGAATTGGATTCACTGTGATGAACAGCTAGATTTGCAGTCCTCTATGCTCGTCCTACTTTCACCATCTAAAACTCTTTCGTTTCAAGATGCGCCGGCAGCCGAATTCAGCGAGGTGCCTGTATTTATCGAGGCATCAGACAAGCTAATGGACAAATTGAAGCGCTTGAACGCGAAAAAGATTGA
>MDTG01148908.1_pt1 | contig 15561 bp, 12 predicted proteins | sample 811421 | NCBI WGS metagenome assembly MDTG01 (sample SAMN05326645, study PRJNA326480) | marine metagenome | isolation source: seawater | place: Pacific Ocean: South East | collected 2011
AACCCCGCCGCGAAGGCCGGCGATTCCAACGACAAGTCCGAAGGCTGACTCAAGCCAGGAGACGACCGACATGACTCTGGTTCCGATCGTCATTGAAAAGACCGGCCGCGGAGAGCGCGCCTACGACATCTATTCGCGGCTCCTCAACGACCGCATCATCTTCTGCGGTGGCCCGGTGGCCGACGCGATGGCGAACCTCGTCGTCGCCCAGCTGCTCTTCCTCGCCAACGAGGATCCCGAGGCGGACATCTCGCTCTACGTGAACAGCCCGGGCGGTAGCGTGACCAGCGGTCTCGCGATCGTCGACACGATGCGGTTCATCCCGAACGACGTCTCCACGTACGTCATCGGGCAGGCCGCGTCGATGGGCTCCGTGATCGCCTGCTCCGGGGCGAAGGGCAAGAGGTACTGCCTGCCCAACAGCGAGAACCTCATGCACCAGCCGCTGCTCAGCGGCGTGCTGGAGGGCCAGGCCACCGATCTCGAGATCGAAGCCCGGCACATCCTCAGGATGCGCGACCAGATCTACCGGATCTACCACCAGCAGACGGGAGCCACCGAGGAGAAGATCGCCAACGATTGCGAACGCAATCTCTGGCTCACCGCCGAGCAGATGGTGGAATACGGGCTCTGCGACGAGATCCTCGAGCGACTCCCCGCGGGAAGCGGCTCCAAGGAAGACTGATCGCCGCCACGATCGACAAGGACCGATCGCCGCCGGCTCCCGGGAGCCGGCGGCTTCTCGTTGGGGACCGAACCCCTCCTCCGCCCCGCTGCGTGGAACCATCTATCCTTCCCGGGTCGGAACCCGCCGATCAAGCCGCTTTCCCACCGATCCGGATCAGCCGCCATGCAAGAACAGTCCAACGACCCGAACGCCCTGGTGGCGAAGTTCCGCGAGGATTATCGACGAGTCAAGGAGGAGATCGGAAAGGCCGTGGTCGGCCATGAAGAGATCGTGGATGGAGTTCTCACCTGCCTGTTCTCGGGCGGCCACGTCCTGCTCGAAGGCGTGCCCGGTCTGGGCAAGACCCTGCTGATTCGATCACTGAGTGAAGCCCTGCATCTCCAGTTCAGCCGGGTGCAGTTCACCCCCGACCTGATGCCCGCCGACGTCACCGGCACCACCATCGTGGTGGAGGGCGATGGCGGTCGGGATTTCGCCTTTCGAAAAGGTCCGATCTTCGCCCAGATCGTGCTCGCCGACGAGATCAACCGAGCGACTCCGAAGACCCAGTCCTCGCTGCTCGAGGCGATGCAGGAGAAATCGGTCACGGTTGGTGGCGAGACCCACATCCTCGACAAGCCGTTCTTCGTGATGGCCACCCAGAACCCGGTCGAACAGGAAGGGACCTATCCGCTTCCGGAAGCCCAGCTCGATCGCTTCTTCTTCAAGCTCGTGGTGGGATATTCAACTCGGGAGGAGCTTTCCGAGATCCTCGACCGAACGACCACCGGCCACGAAGCATCGCTCGAAAGAGTGCTCGACGCCCCTGCGATCATCGCCCACCAGAAACTCGTACGCAGAGTCGGCGTGACCCCCCAGGTTCAGGACTACGCGGTGCGGCTGGTGCTCGCGACCCATCCGGAGGGTCGCTTCGCATCCCCGAACGTGAACCGGTATTTCCGATTCGGCGCCAGCCCCAGGGCGGCCCAGACCCTGATCCTCGCCAGCAAGGTTCGCGCCCTGCTCGATGGACGAACCAGCGTCGCCACCCAGGACATCCGTGAAATCGCCCTCCCCGCCCTGCGGCATCGCTGCCTCCTCAACTTCGAAGCCGAGGCAGAGGGGGTGACCACCGACGATGTGATCACCAACGTCATCGAGACCCTTCCCGCCGAGGTCGCGATTGAATCCGGGACCTGAAGTCGACCCGGCCCCGGAGCCAGACCATGAAGAATCTCGGAATCAATCTCGCCGCATCGATCGCGATGCTCTCGATCTCCGCCTCCCTCGCCGGAGATGTCCTCATGCTCCTCCAGGAGCAGAACGGCCCCGCCGATTCGGGGGTCGCCGAACTCCCCGCGAATGAGCCCCCGGGTCTCCGGTTCACAGACTCCGGGTTGTCGGGGGGTTTCGTCCACGAGTTCGGATCGGACTTTTCCGGGACGGGTTCCGTCTCCGTCGATCGCGGGTTTGCAGGCTTCAAGGCCGAATTCGAGTGCGGGACCGATTTCTCGGGCAGCATGGGCATCGCCTGGGGAGGCGACTGGTACGACTTCGATGGCGACTCGAAGCTCTCACCCGAGCCCGGTACGGCTCCCTGGACCGATGTCCAGGCCATCGCGTTACTCGCTCGAACCACCACCAAGATCGACTCCCGGTGGTCGGCGACCGTCGGCCTCGATCTTCGATTCGCGGGTGAGAGGAATGCGGATTTCAATGACTCCATCACCATCGGCGGGCTCGGGGCCGTCAGCTACGCCTTCAGTAGGACGTTGTCGCTCGGGGCCGGCGCCATCGTCTCCTCGCAGATCGAGGACTCGATACTCGTCATTCCCGCACTGATCGTCTACTGGCAGGTGACCGACACCGTGGTGGTCTCGAACGTCCTTGGTCCCGAGGTGTATCCGACGGGAGCGGGCATCGAGCTCGCATGGCGCCCAGATTCGCAGCGCGAAGTCGCGATCGGAGGACGATACGAATCACGGCGATTCCGACTGGACGACACGGGCCCCGCCGCCCGGCGCAACGGCGTCGGCCAGGACACGGGTTATCCATTCTGGGCCCGAGCCACCTGGCGATTCGAAAACGGCATCCGGCTCGACCTCGTCGGCGGCGTCTCCCTCTTCAACACCTACCGTCTCGACGACGCCGATGGAAACGAGATCGCCCAAAGCGATCTGGATCCGAGTCCGTTCGTGGGATTCTTCGCCAGCTGGCGGTTCTGAGCGGCCCCTCTCCATCCCTTCCCTCGTCGATGCAGTGCAGCACCAGAGGGGTGACTGCGCCTCCACTGCTTCCCGCGGCCCGGATCGCCTCGTCGGAGGCCCACCCCACCCAGACCTCGATGACCGGCCCCCAGGAATCGAACATCGCTTCGTCGACGCCGTCACTGCAGATGCCCAGGTGGAAAAGTGACGCCCCGGGACAAGCAGCGAATCACCCGCCGGTGGCCACCGCAGCACCACTCTTCACGAACGGTCGGCGACCGAATTCGAGGGGCTCGTCCATCTCGAAGCGATCAGGCGCGAGGGATGCGCACACCCCACAGCCCGTGCAGAGCTGGCTTTCGCAGAGATCCTCGACGCCGGGGACATTGGATTCGCCTGATGATCCTGCACCAAGCAGGTTCGGGACCGACGGAGTAACGACCACAAGCGCCCGAGGGTCGATCCGAATTTCCCCGCGTGCGAATTGGGATGCGTGAGCAATCCACCTCATCCTGGACCGGGAACGATTCAATCTCCGGAAACGTCATCCAGATCCACCACGGGATTCCACTCCAACCACCGCGATTCCGCCCTTTCCGCGAGTGGGAACCGGGTTCCCGACTTGACCGGTTCCCCGGGGGGATCCGGTGTCGCGAGGCCGACACCCCCGGCGACCATCGACTCGATCGATTCCAGGTCGGCGCGCAATCCATCGAAACCAAGCTCGAAACCGATACCACTCGTCGAGAAGAAACGGGAGTTCATGCGCACGATCGATGCGTAACGGTCCTCGATCGAGGCTGTCGACACCACCATGGTCGAGTCCGAGGAGAGATCGACTTTGATGATGCGGCCGATCTGGAAGCCGCGGTAGGTCACCGCGCCGCCCATCCGCATCCCCGCACGATTCGGCGAGGCGATGAGGATCCTCAGACCCCCTCTCCCCGGATCCGGTATCGGTGGTTTTCCCAGACCCACGTAGGGTCCCGTCGCCGGCTCACCGAAACCGGGATTCATTCCGACGTATCTCGATCCCGTGATCGTGTCGAGACCTCCAACCCCACCGAAGTCCACGCGAGGATGTTCGATCCAGAAGGAGGTGTCGTTCCTGATCAGGTGCCGATCCTTGGAATCGACGAGCAGGGAGACTCGCACGGTCGGAGACGAATCCACGTCCGGTTCAAGCACGAGTTGAAGTGATTTCACGGTACCGATCTCGATCCCCGAGGATCGAACTGGATCCCCGACCCCGAGCCCGTGGGCGGCATCGAAGTCGACGACGACCACCATCCCCCGATCGCTCCAGCTTCTCCAGCCGATGATGAACACCAGCGTCGCGACGGTCAGCGGAACGAGCCAGACCATCGGGAATCCACCGAATCTGCCCTCATGCGACTCGACCACCGCGGAAGGTGGCCCCTCACCCTCTTCGTGCGGGAAACGATCGATCACGGGACCTTCTCCTGGTGAATGGAACGAGGATCAAAGCAGGCGGAAGCGAGGAGGGAGAACACGACCATCATGGCGAAGATCGCGGCTCCCGGACCGGGTTCGATCCGGACGAGGTCGCCGAGCTTCACGAGAGCAACCAGGGCCGCGACGAGGAGGACGTCGAGCATCCCCCACCGTCCGACCGACTCGATCGTTTCGCGAAGTCGCCGGTGGGCCTTGGATCCGATTCGAGCGGACGCCAGCCAGAGCATGCCGAGAAGCTTCGCGAGGGGAATGATCACGGAACAGATCAGCACGATCATCGCCAACCATTCGTGGCCATCGCGAAAGAGGCTGCTGATTCCATCGATGATGCTCGTCTCGTGGGCATGGCCCAGACGATCGATGCGCAGCACCGGCAGCAGGACCGCAGGTGGGTACAGGATCAACGCCGAGATCGCGAATGCGGCGGTGCGTGACCTGGATCTCCGGAAATCCACGGTCTGCGAAAGGACCAGCCCGCAGTGCGGGCACCGAAGTCGAACCCGCTCCTTGAGGGTCGGGGAGGAGATCTCGCTGACCCCCCCGCAACCGGTGCATCCCGCGAGGGACCGGGTCCCGTCCTCACTCAACTGCCGGACGCCGAGAGTTCTTCCGCCCGAGCCGTCTTGGTCACGGTCCTCGGCTTCATCGGACCGGTGAAACGCCAGATCGCGCCGTGACCGGGATACTCGTCTCCTTCGAAGGTGCAGATCCAGAGCTCACCGTCGGAGTCCTCCCCGAAGCTGGAGATGAGGGATTTGCGAAGCTTCGCCACCTGGACCGGCCCCCTGGTCAACTTCCCATCGTCGGCCCTGATCCCCCAGATGCGACCCGATCGATAGTCGGCGTAGAGATACACGCCGACCGCCTCGGCCCTCTGCACTCCTCTGTAGACGTGGCCTCCGGTGATGCTGATTCCATCACCCCGCGGGTACTCGACGACGGGATCGACGAGTTCGACCCCCTCGGGGGCGGACTCGTCGGGACGGAAGGGGTGCGCGCCCTCGCGGATGCGCCAACCGTAGTTGCCTCCGGATTCGATCAGGTCGACCTCTTCGTACTTGTTCTGGCCGACATCGCCGCCCCAGAGCTCCCCGGTCTCGCGATCGAACGACATTCGCCAGATGTTCCTCAGTCCGTAGGCCCAGATCTCGGGTCGGGCGTCCTCCCTGCCCACGAAGGGGTTGTCGGACGGCACGGCGTATGGCCGATCGCCGTCCGACTGGGAGGGGTCGATTCGGATCACCGAACCAAGAAGGGTCTCCAGGTTCTGTCCGTGGTTCATGGGATCGTTGGCGGCACCTCCGTCACCGATCGACAGATAGAGCATCCCGTCGGGTCCGAACACGACGGCGCCGCCGTTGTGATTTCCCCACGGCTGATTGATCTCCAGGAGGATCTCCTCCGAATCGGGATCCGCCATCCCGTCATCCCCGATCGAGAACCGGGAGAGCAGGGATCGACGCGGGGAACTCGCGGAGTAGTAAAGGTAGAAGTCCCCGTCCTCGGCGACGTCCGGCGAGAAGGCCATCGACAACAGGCCTTCCTCGTTGTTCTTCATTCGCACGCCGGGTCGGATGTCGAGGAAGACCTCGGGTTCGGTCATGTCCGGCCGATTCCGATCCAGGATCACGATCCGCCCCGGTTGCTCGAGAACGTAGAGGTTCTCGGGCTGATCCGATCGCGACAGGATCTGGACCGGACGCTTGAGCTTGACGTCCTTGAACACCCTGGCGGGACGCATGCGTGGAATGTCGTTTGAATCGACCGCCGCGAGGGCGGAGGGCGACATGGAACCTGGCGCAACCTCTCCGAAGAGAAGGGGAATGGCGAGTGCGAAGATCGGGAGGAGAGGCATCTTTTGGTTCCAGCGTCTGGTGTCTTATTTCCATGAACTTCAGACCTGCCGAGACGGCGAGGTCGGACTCCATCATCATGACGGTTCCGATCGGGTCGGGGAGCGAAGACGCCCCTCGTCATCGAAGGGGGATCTCGGATGAAATCCGATCTCCCACGTGAAGCCATCAGGATCCTTCAGCCATCCAGCATAGGCACCCCAGGGGGTCGGACCGGGTGTCTTGCATGCCGTCCCGCCGGAAAGAATTCCGGCCTCGAAGATTCCATTCACTTCGGAGGCGGATTCGAGGTCTAGGGAGAGCGTCATGCCCCCTGCGGGCCCGGGATCGACTCCCAGCAGCGAGATCAGCCGGGATCTCGAAGCCACGACGATCACGCCTCGACCTCGTCGCTCGAACCAGATCATGCCCTCGCCGCTTCGCTCATGGGGCACGAAACCCATCGCCTGATAGAAGGCCCCGGACTTCTGGAGGTCCGCGCAGGCGAGGGTCGTGAAGCCGCTGGGCACGCCCCCGTGGAATCGATGCTGGTCGTTGGAACCGGGATCGGTCATGCATCCATTGTGACCCAAGTGGGCCCCCGGGTCGAACCCGGCCCGCCGGTACAATCCACTTCATGACCGAAGCGGCTCCAAGGAGAAGCACCGGCGGCCAGACCATGATGGTTCTGGCGGCCTTCGTGGTGGTCGTGGCGGGCATGAAGGCCGCTTCATCGATCGTGGTTCCAATCCTCGCCGCGATCTTCGTGGCCGTCGTGAGTCTTCCTCCCACCGCGATGCTGGTCCGTCGCGGACTCAGCCGTTGGCTGGCCACTCTGACCGTCTTCTTCGTGGTCGTCCTCTTCGGACTCGCCGCCGCCGCGATCTTCACCAGCACCGCCACCGCACTCGCCGCGGAAATCCCCCAGTACCAGGAACTCCTGCAGGCGAAGATCGATGCCGCGGTGGAATGGCTCGAGGAGCGCGGACTCAAGCTCGGGGGCTTCGCCGGATCCAGCGCCACCACCGCAGTCGACGGAGAGATCCCGGTCGAGAGCGACGGGACGAGAATCAGCCAACTCACCGATCTAGACGTGCTCTTCCCCTACTTGCAACGCACCCTCAACACCCTGGTGGGATTGCTTCAGGACACGGTTTTCGTCCTCCTCACCGTGGTTTTCATCCTCATGGAAGCCACCGCGATTCCGACCAAGATCCGGATGATCGCCGACCAGAACGCCGGTGAAGAGGCACTCGACCGCTGGCGACACGTGCTCGGCGATCTCCAGGGGTACCTCGTGGTGAAGACCTTCACCAGCGCCGCCACCGGGATCATCGCGGGCGTCGGATGCTGGATGCTCGGGCTTCCCTACGCCGTCGTCTTCGGCCTGATCGCGTTCGTACTCAACTACGTCCCCTCGCTGGGATCGATCATCGCCGCTATCCCCCCCATCCTCGTGGCGCTGGTGCTCGAGGGAGTTGGAACCGCTCTCGGGGTCTCCGCCATCTACCTGTCGATCAACATCGGCATCGGAAGCCTGACCGAACCGAGGATCATGGGGCGACGCATGGGCCTGTCACCACTGGTCGTCTTCCTCTCGCTGGTCTTCTGGGGTTTCATCCTGGGGCCGGTGGGCATGTTCCTTTCCGTCCCGCTGACGATGATCGTCAAGATCCTTCTCGAAGGCACGGAGGATCTGAAGTGGATCGCGGTGGTGCTCGGCCCCGGAGATCCAAAAGATTCCCGGACCGGAGTTCGGACCGGTGACGAGGTCATGCTCTGATCGGGAATGGAAGTGGACTTCGACGGCTCGGCGGGCCGATACCCTCCAGAACTCGTCTAGCACCCCTCGGCCACGGAGCGATCGAAACGTGAATGACGCAACCCTCGATCCGGTGGTCCACGCGGTCGCAGCCGCAAGCGGGGTCGCCCGCCGCGCGGCCGCGGAACGAGCCGAGCTCGTCGACATCCTGAAGGACGACCGCAGCCCGGTGACCGTCGCGGACCTGGCCGTGCAGGTGGCGATCACCGCCGCGCTTCGCGCCGCCGGCGTCGAGCACTCGGACCGGATCGTCGGCGAGGAGGGCATCGATTCACTCGAGGATGGCGGACCCAGGATGGTCGAGCAGTTGATCAGGCTCTCCGGGGAAGCTCTGGCATCCGCGGGCATCGCAGGAGCCGCGCCGGGCACCGAAGCGGAGCTCAGGGAACTCCTAGACGCCGCGGGACTCGATCCCGAACGCGAAGGACGCGACACCTTCTGGTGCCTCGATCCAATCGACGGAACCAAGGGTTTTCTTCGTGGCCAACAATTCGCGATCGCCCTGGGACTCGTCCGGAACGGCGAACCCACGGTCGGACTGCTCGGCTGTCCTCATCTGGCACTCGGACACACCGAAGACTACGGCGCCGCCGATCCGGTCGGAAGCATCTACCTCGGCGTGATCGGAAAGGGCGCCTTCGCCGGCCCCGCGAACTCCACCAAGGTGGCCGATCTGAACCCCACCGCGGTATCCCCCGAACCTCCCGGCGGAAGGGTGCGGGTCTGCCTCTCCTACGAGAAGGCCCATGGCGACCAGGACCGGACCAGCGCGGCCCTCGAATCGACGGGGGTCGCGACCACGCCCATTCGCATCGACAGCCAATGCAAGTACGCGATGGTCGCCAGCGGCCGCGCAGATCTCTACTTGAGACTCGCCCGGGAGGGTTACCGGGAGAAGAGCTGGGATCATGCCGGCGGGTGCGCGGTGGTTCGGGCCGCGGGCGGAATCGTCGAGAGCGCGACCGGAGTTCCGCTTCGCATCGATGGAAGATGGGTCGACGCACCCGGCGGAATCGTGGTCCGGACTCCCGCGGTCACCGTTCCCTCGATGAGGTAGACGCCGGGAATCAGGCGAATATCTCCCTGACCACCCGCCCCTCGACGTCGGTCAGTCGGAAGTCGCGCCCTGCATCGCGGTAGGTCAACCGTTCGTGGTCGATGCCGAGCAGCGCGAGCATCGTCGCGTGGAGATCGTGCACGTGGACCTTGTCCTCGACCGCGTAGAAGCCGTACTCGTCGGTCGCCCCATGCGAGAATCCTGGCTTCACCCCTCCGCCCGCCATCCACATCGTGAAACCATGTGGATTGTGATCTCGACCGTTGCCATCCTGGGCGACCGGAGTCCGGCCGAACTCCCCTCCCCAGAGCACCAGGGTCTCGTCCAGCATCCCGCGACTCTTCAGATCCTTGATCAGCCCCGCGATGCCGGTATCGACCTCCCGGGCGTTGCTGCGATGAGCCTCCTCGAGGTTGCCATGCTGGTCCCACTTGTAGGAATGCGTGCACTGCACGAAGCGAACCCCCCGCTCGCTGAATCTCCTGGCGAGCAGGCACTGGCGGCCGAAGTTCTCGGTGATCGGATCCTCGAGACCGAAGAGTTTCTTGGTGGCGGGCGACTCGTTCGCGAGATCCATGACTTCGGGGGCGATGCCCTGCATGCGATAGGCAAGCTCGAAGGTCTCGATGCGCCCTTCGAGCGCGGCATTGCTGCCGTTCTCGTCGAGGTCGATCTGGTTCATCTCCTTCAGGAGGTCCAGTTCCGCCCTCTGCACGCCGGCGTCACCCATCGCCGTCATGTGTTCGAAACGGGCCTGGGAGGCCTTGACCCCCGCGTGACCGATGGAGGTCCCGTGGTACGCGGCGGGAAGGAACGCCGACGAGTAGTTGTTCACTCCGCCGTGACCGAGGGTGGGACAGATCGTCACGAAGCCCGGAAGATTCTGATTCTCCGAACCGAGACCGTAGGTGATCCAGGAGCCCATCGATGGCCGAACGAAGTTCTCGCTTCCGGTGTGGATCTTGAGCAAGGCCGCGCCGTGGGCGGGATTCGATCCGTGCAGGCTCTTGATGAAGCACAGATCGTCGACCACGCTCGCGGTCTCGGGAAAGATCTCGCTCACCCACTGGCCGCATTCGCCGTGCTGTTGCCACTTGTACGGACTCGCCATCAGGTTGCCCGTCTTGGCGAACTGGACCCGCGGCTTGTCGAACGGAAGCGGCTTCCCGTTGTCGGACTGCAGACGGGGCTTGTAGTCGAAGGTGTCCACCTGCGAAGGGCCACCGTGCATGAACAGGAATATGACTCGCTTCGCCTTAGGCGCGAAGTGAGGCTTCCGGACCACGAGGGGTCCCCTCTGCAGCGGATCCATTCGTCCGGGCCGTCGCATGACCTGCTGGGCCGCGGCCTCGTCGGCGAGCATTCCCGCCAACGCCACGGCACCGAAACCCGAGCAGCACTGCTTGAGCATGTCGCGTCGCGAGGTGCTTCTTCGAATGCCGCAGAAACCGTCCATGGGACCACCCTAACCCCGACTCGGTCACCGAACCAGTCGATTCATGCCATGGAGACGCCCCGATTCCATCATCGGACGTATATGAACTCGTTGGAGGCGATGAGAACCCGGCAGAGGCTCCGCCAGGCCGCGTGTCTGGCATCGATCAATTCCGCATCCCTGTCGCCGATGCCCTCCCGCGGAGGCCATGGGTGGCTTCGATCGGGTCCGCCTTCCAGTTCCATCCGGCCCACGAACGCGAGCGCCCGATCAATCTCATGCGATTCCGCGGTGCGACCGAAGCAGATCTCGTACGCATGCGAGACGCGTTCCGCGTCATCCCTCGAACCATCGGCGAGAATCCGTCCCGCCAGGGACTCGGCCTGGGACGCGACCATCGGACTGTTCATCATGAACAGCGACTGCTGGGCGACGACCGTGGAAGGTCTCGATTCCAGCGAGATGCTGGGGTCCGTGTAGTCGAAGGTCGCAAAGAGGGAGTACATGTCGTTGCGAATCACGGGCATGTACAGGGCTCGCCGCACGTGGTCGTAGCTTTCATTGCTGTTCGACTGGTCGTTGGTCACGTATCCGAAGTTGGAGGAGCGAAGCAGGCTGCCACCGACCTCGAGGTCCAGGTTCCCGCCCACCGCGAAGATCGCGTCGCGAATCGGTTCCGCCTCCAGTCGTCTCGGCTCCCTTCGCCACCAGAGATCGTTTGCGGGGTCGATTTCGATCGCCGCCGGATCCTCATCGCCGGAGAGACGGTAGACCGCGGATTCCATGATCAAACGATGCATCTGCTTGATCGACCATCCCTCGGAGACGAATTTCCTGGACATCCAGTCGAGAAGTCCCGGGTGGCTGGGACGCCCCCCCCGAAGCCCGAAGTTGCTCGGAGTCGCCACGATCCCACGTCCGAAGTGCCAGGCCCAGATCCTGTTGATCATGGTTCGCGAAGTGAGGGGATGCTCGGGGTTGGTGATCCAGTCCGCAAGCTCGAAGCGTCCGCTGCCGTCCTCGGGAATCGGCAGCTCTGGGACGGTCCCCGACAGCACCGTCATGAAGCCCCGCGGCACCGTATCTTCACGCTTGTTGGTGTGATCCCCGCGGATGAAGACCGGAAGATTCCTGGCCTCCGCCTCCTCGACCACGATCCCCCGGAGGATCGCGGGTGGCCGCGTCGACTCCAGCGACTTCCTTTCCTCCTCCAGAGATGCGATCCGTCGACCAAGCTCCTCGGAGTAGTGGGAGGCCAGGTCCGAGCCGCCCCCGAGCACTCCGCTCTCGCCGAGCAACGCCAGTCGGAAGATCTCCCGGGCGGGGTCGGTCAGGCGATCCGGCTGCTCCTCCCCGGCCGAATCCCGCTGCCGATTCCACGAGTCGAGCACGAGACTGGTCGCCGCCTGCCAGCGATCCGCGACCCCGTCCAGGCTTCGGGGCGACGGCCCCTCGATGATCGATCGGATGAACGGGATCTCCAGTGGGGTCGCACCGCTTCGTCCGTCGACGCCATCCGCCGCCACCGCATCCGAGGCGAATCGATCCTGCAGATCGCGGGTGAGGACCGGAGCCCTCTCCATCCATTCATCGGGAGCGATCGCGGCGTATGCGCGCCAGGTCACGAAGATGGAGTCCCCGGCGAGCGCTTCCGCCCATCGACGGAGAAGCGACGGATCGATGGAGTTCTCGACGGCGACCCGTTCGATCTCCTCTCGGTGGGCTTCCATCGCGTCCGGCCCGGCGAGGGAGATCTTCTCAACGTGCGGGAACGCCCCGGCCCGCTCGAAGCGAATCCGATTCGTGCCTTCGGGGAGATCGACCCGGATCGTCGTCCAACGGAGATTCGCGACGTCGAATCCGCCCGTGGTCTCTCCGCATATCTCCGCCCTGATCTCGGTCCCTCCCGCCAGCAAGCGAACCGGCCTCGATTCGCCTGATGCGTAGCGAATCCTGATCAACCACTCCCCGCCTCCGGACGCGTCGATCTCGTATTCGACGAACTGCGTCGGATCCTCGCGGACGGTGTGAAGGACACCCACCCCGTCGCCCCACCGATCGAAGTTGGCTCCGAGATTGGTGTCCGCGGCGTCCTCCGCCTCGCGGACCCGGGGCGTGGTGGTGAGGGTCGCGGCGGCCCGCATCGCATCCGCGGTGCGACTCGACCAGGCTTCGGCCAGTCTCGAGGCGGCTTCCGCCTTGGACGCCGCGAGCTCTTGACGGTTTCGTTCGGTCGCTTCCACGTGGTTGCCGAGGGCCTCGATCTCGGCCTTGGTGGCGAGATTGCGCTCGAGCACCCGCGCCACGGTGTCCAGGCTCTGCATCGTCCGGGTCGAGATGAGAATGCCTGCCATCGCGTAGTAGTCGTCATGGGGGATCGGATCGAACTTGTGGTCGTGACAACGCGCGCATCCGACGGTCTGCGCCAGGAACGTCTTGCCGAGCACGTCGAGCTGCTCGTCGACGAGATCGACCAGCATCTTCTCCTTGTCGGGTTCGGCGAGGACCTTGGGACCGAGAGATAGGAAACCCGTCGCCAGCAGGTTGTCAACCGCTGCTTCCCGGTCCGCAGGCTCCGGCAGAAGGTCCCCGGCGATCTGCATGGTCACGAACTTGTCGTAGGGAAGATCTCGGTTGAAGGCACGGACCACCCAGTCCCGGTACTTCCATGCATTGCCGAAAGCGGTGTTTTCATCGAGGCCGTTGGAATCGGCGTACCGGACGACGTCGAGCCAGTGGCGAGCCCATCGCTCGCCGTAGTGAGGCGAGTCGAGAAGGCGTTCGACGAGCCGCGTCCAGGCGCCATCCGGATCACGCTCGTGATCGGCCAGGAAGCGGTTCATCTGCTCCGGAGTCGGGGGAAGACCGACGAGATCGAAATGGGCACGGCGGGAAAGGGTTCGGGGGTCCGCTTCGGGGCCGGGTTCGATGCCCGCCTCGCGGAGCCGTGCGAGCACGAAGCGATCAACGCCGGTCCGCGACCACTCGTCTCCTTCGACCATCGGTGGTTCCCTGACATCCATCGGAACGTATGCCCAGTGCTCCCGACCCTGGCCGTGGGGATCGAGCCATGGATCCCTGGCATCGTCGCTCGCGGGCGCCTGATCGGCGGTGCCAGTCCGAGGATCCGGAGCCCCCATCTCGATCCAGTCGCGGATCGACCTGATCTCCGCCCTGGTGAGCCGACCTCGGGGCGGCATGGCGAACTCCTGGTCCGCATAGGTCACCGCCTGATAGAGCGGGCTCCCATCCGGATCGCCCGGGACCACGACTGGTCCCGACTCTCCACCACGCAGGAGTCCCCCCGCCGAGGTGAGATCGAGCCCCCCCTTGAGGGAGTCGGGGTCCTCGCCGTGGCACTCGAGACAGTGCTCGATGATGATCGGTCGGATCCGGGATTCGAAGAACTCCACCCCCCGAGCATCGATCGAATCAAGCACCCGGGCGTCGTCGTCCGTTTCCACGGCCAGAGCCACCACCGATAGCAGCAACGCGGCAACAGGCACCGAAAGGATCTGGACGTCGAATCTGATGATGTGACTCCCGTACGGGGCGATGCCCTCGTCCAATATACGGGACGGCGACGGCCTATCATCGCGTTTCCACGTCGTCCCATTCCTTCTGGCCCACCCCCCGAAACGGCTGATCCCACCACCATGCCGGATTTTCCTGCCCGCAGACCCTCGTGCCCCGGTGCGACCGATCCCGGAGGCGGACTCGATCTGATCGGAGATGTCCATGGTCATGCCGGAGCGCTTGATCGACTGCTCGAAGCGCTTGGATACGAGAAGGTCGATGGAACGCCCAGGCATCCCCGGCGCACCGCCATCTTCCTCGGCGACTACATCGACCGGGGACCGGAGATCCGAAGGTCTCTGGAGATCGTGCGGGCGATGGTCGAACGCGGGGACGGGATCGCGCTCATGGGCAACCACGAGTACAACGCGATCGCATGGTTCACCCCGCGTCCGGACCGCCCGGATCTCACCTGTCGACGACACACCGCGATCCGGCGGGACCTGATCGCCCCGACCCTTGAATCGATCGGCGAGAGGATCCCGTACTGGCTGGAGTGGATGAGAAGCCTTCCCATGTGGCTGGAGAGCGATCGACTTCGTGCCGTCCATGCCTGCTGGAACGACAAGGCGATCGAAACCATCACCGACCTCCTCCAACCGACGCAGGGGATTCTCGATCGGCGTTCGATGCAGCTCACCTGCGAACCTGGCTCCGCGTCCTTTCGCGCCGTCGAACAGCTTCTGAAGGGCGAGCAGATACGACTTCCGGACGACATCGTGATGACCGATCCGGAAGGATCTCCCCGACACCACATTCGAGCGAGATGGTTCGAATCACCGCGGAACAGGACCTATCGGGACTACGCCATGACCGCCGACCAGGGATTCCCGGACGTCCTCATCCCCGATGAAGCGGTCCCCGAGGACTTCGTCCCCTACGGACCCGGCGAGCGGCCAGTCTTCGTGGGTCACTACTGGATGAAAGGCGATCGACCCCGGAGGATGGCATCCAATGTCGCCTGCCTCGACTGGTCCGTGGCCAGAGGGGGACCGCTGGTCGCCTATCGCTTCGACGGGGAGGCGGAGATCGACGAGGAGCGTTTCGTCGCCGTTCGCTGACCCCTCGATCGTCCTTCCGGTCATTTCCTCCCGATTTCCGGACCTGTCGGTTCAGATGCTCCCCGGAACCGCCGATGCCACGGTTGGCGGCCCTTCTCAGGGCCTCATCCCGTCGAATCAATGGAAGACCCCGGCCATGAGCTCCCTCATCCAGATTCTTGCCGCATTCGCAACCGTCGCCGGATCCGTCCTCGCCGGATATCGCTTCATGCAGCGACAGTGGACGCTTTCCCGGGATCTGCGCAGCAAGCAGTGTGAAATCGAAACCGGGGAACGCACGATCAGAACCATTCTCGGGCGCTACCGGGAGACGCATCGACGACTCCTGCTGCAGCTTGAACAGGCCGAGATCTACTTCGAGATCGAGCAGGAACTGGCGGAAGGACTCGCCGCGGCCCAGGGCGGCAAGGCGGTCCCCAAGAAATCCC
>MDTG01434082.1_pt1 | contig 15561 bp, 14 predicted proteins | sample 811421 | NCBI WGS metagenome assembly MDTG01 (sample SAMN05326645, study PRJNA326480) | marine metagenome | isolation source: seawater | place: Pacific Ocean: South East | collected 2011
TCTGCCGCGCGCTCGATCGTCGCATGGCCAGCCGGATCGACATGCTGGCGCAGGCCGGCGGCTGAACCGCCCTTATACCCGACAGTACCGGATAACTCGCACGCCTGTGTCCCCGCCAAGACAGGGCGGGGAACCGTTGGCGCCTTGCCGCGTCTTGTGACTATGCATCCGGCTTGATCTGCAGGGCATTATTGCTATTGCGAACTATTTGCAAAAACAATTCCTTTTCGCTGTTGCAATGCCCTTCCCCGCGCCCTAGGGCGGCCATATCGAATCCGGGTGACTGGTCCCGCGTGGGCGCTGGGCAGTCACCACAGGCAGGCAGACGCGCCCGAGAAGGATAGAGACTTTCCATGGCTCGCAAGAAGATCGCCCTTATCGGCGCCGGCATGATCGGCGGCACCCTAGCCCACCTCGCAGCGAAGAAGGAAATGGGCGACGTCGTCCTCTTCGACATCGCCGAGGGCATGCCGCAGGGCAAGGCGCTGGACCTGTCGCAGTGCGGCCCGATCGAAGGCTTCGACGCCAAGATCACCGGCACCAATGACTATGCCGACATTGCGGGTGCGGACGTGGTGATCGTGACCGCTGGCGTGCCGCGCAAGCCGGGCATGAGCCGTGACGACCTGCTGGGCATCAACCTCAAGGTGATGAAGGCCGTCGGCGAAGGCATCAAGAACAACTGCCCCGACGCTTTCGTGATCTGCATCACCAACCCGCTGGATGCGATGGTCTGGGCGCTGCGCGAATTCTCCGGCCTGCCGCACAACAAGGTGGTCGGCATGGCCGGCGTGCTGGACTCCGCACGCTTCGCCACCTTCCTCGCCTGGGAATTCGACACATCCGTGAAGGACGTGAACGCCTTCGTGCTGGGCGGCCACGGCGACACCATGGTGCCCGTACTCTCCTATTCCACCATCAACGGCATTCCCGTGGCGGACATGGCCAAGATCAAGGGCGTTTCCGAAAGCCGCCTCGACGAGATCGTGGACCGCACCCGCAAGGGCGGCGGCGAGATCGTCGGCCTGCTCGGCAACGGCTCGGCCTACTACGCTCCCGCCACCAGCGCCATTTCGATGGCCGAAGCCTACCTGGGCGACCAGAAGCGCATCCTGCCCTGCGCCGCGCACCTGACGGGCGAATACGGCGTTGACGGTCTCTACGTCGGCGTGCCCGCCGTGATCGGTGCCGACGGCATCGAAGGCGTGGTCGAAATCGAGCTGTCGGACGAAGAAAAGAACAACCTCCAGGTCAGCATCGACGCGGTCAAGGAACTGCTCGAGGCCTGCAAGGGTCTGGATAGCTCGCTGGCGTAATGGCGAAGTCTGGCTACCCCCAACGAATAGGACCCTCTCCGCACAGGGATAAGGTCATAATCTATGGGTTAGGTGCCATCATCTCGTTCGCTTTTGCTTATGGCATACTTTGGCTCGCACCGTCTTTCCTCCTTGTCCTGCTTGTTCCGCCACTACTCGGCATATTCGAACGTAAGCGATGGCGGGGTCGGGCTTTAGAATTTCTGGTAATTTACTTAGTAGTCGTCGCATTCCCTACGATCGCCGCTGCACTCTTAATTTAGTCGAAGGAAGATTATGTCCATCCTCGTAGACAAGAACACCAAGGTCATCACCCAGGGGATGACCGGCAACACCGGCACCTTCCACACGCAGCAGGCGCTGGATTACGGCACCCAGATGGTTGCGGGCGTCACGCCGGGCAAAGGCGGTTCCGAGCACCTCGGCCTGCCGCAGTTCGATACCGTGCGCCAGGCGAAGGAAGCCACCGGTGCGACGGCTTCATGCATCTACGTGCCGCCGCCATTCGCGGCTGACGCGATCCTGGAAGCGATCGAGGCGGAGATCGAGCTGATCATCACCATCACCGAGGGCGTTCCCGTGATGGACATGGTGACCGTGAAGCGCGCGCTCACCGGCTCCAAGTCGCGCCTGATCGGCCCGAACTGCCCCGGCGTGCTGACGCCGGAAGAGTGCAAGATCGGCATCATGCCCGGCTCCATCTTCAAGAAGGGCAGCGTAGGCGTCGTCTCGCGTTCGGGCACGCTCACCTACGAAGCCGTGCACCAGACCACGGCTGTCGGCCTCGGCCAGACGACCGCTGTCGGCATCGGCGGCGATCCCGTCAACGGCACCAACTTCATCGACGTGCTGGATATGTTCCTCGACGACGATGAAACCAAGTCGATGATCATGATCGGCGAGATCGGCGGCAGCGCCGAGGAAGAAGCCGCCGAGTTCATCAAGCAGGAAGCCGCCAAGGGCCGCCGCAAGCCGATGGTCGGCTTCATCGCCGGTCGCACGGCCCCTCCGGGTCGGCGCATGGGCCACGCGGGCGCTATCGTGTCCGGCGGCAAGGGCGGCGCGGACGACAAGATCGCGGCGATGGAAGACGCAGGAATCCGCGTTGCCCAGTCCCCCAGCGAGCTGGGCACCACGCTCGACGCATTGCTGAAGGAACTGGCGTAACCGCCGTTCCTTTAGACTCCAAAGGATAGAGCCATGGGTAAAGAGCCGGACAACTTCCTCCCCGAGATGCCGTCACAGGAAGGCGCGCAGCCCGGACCGTCGTGGAGCAACCCGCGCTGGCCGCTGACGGACGACGCGGGCGGGTGGTCGCAGGCCATGGACCCGACCGACATGGTCGCCGTGGTAAAGGAAGCCGCCGCCAAGGCCGGCAAGCCGACCGATTCCGCCTCGATCGAGGCGGCGGCACGCGATTCCATCCAGGCCATGCTGCTGATCCGGCTCTACCGCGTGCGCGGGCACCTGGCGGCAAAGCTCGACCCGCTGGGGCTCTCGCACACCGACGAGCCGGAAGAGCTGTCACTCAAATGGCACGGCTTCGACGGGCAGCAGGACAAGGAAGTCTACGTCGGCGGTGCCTTCGGCTTCGACTGGGTGAAGGTGGGCACGCTCTACAACGCGCTGCGTCTCACCTATTGCGGCCATGTCGGCCTCGAATACATGCACATCGCCGACACCGAGGAACGGCGTTTCCTGCAGGACAAGTTCGAAAGCCCGGAAGAGACGATCCAGTTCACGCCCGAGGGCAAGAAGGCGATCCTGAAGGCCGTCATCCGCGGCGAGGAATACGAGAAGTACCTCGCCAAGAAATATGTCGGCACCAAGCGTTTCGGCCTCGACGGCGGGGAATCGATGATTCCGGCGCTGGAAGCAGTCATCAAGTATGGCGGCGCGCTGGGCGTGCGCGAGATCATCTACGGCATGGCCCACCGTGGCCGCCTGAACGTGCTCGCGAATGTGATGGCCAAGCCCTACAAGGTGATCTTCCATGAGTTCTCCGGCGGCAGTTCCAACCCCGACGATGTCGGCGGATCGGGCGACGTGAAATACCACCTCGGCACCAGCACGGACCGCGAGTTCGACGGCATCAAGGTGCACATGAGCCTGGTGCCCAACCCCTCCCACCTCGAAGCGGTGAACCCCGTGGTGCTGGGCAAGACCCGCGCGCAGCAAGCCTTCCGCGACGATCTGGACAATCACGAGCAGGTGCTGCCCGTGCTGATCCACGGCGACGCGGCGTTTGCTGGACAAGGCGTGGTATGGGAATGCTTCGGCCTTTCCGGCGTGCGCGGCTATTCCACCGGCGGTTGCATCCACTTCGTGATCAACAACCAGATCGGCTTCACCACCAGCCCGAAATTCGCTCGTTCCAGCCCCTACCCGTCCGACGTGGCGAAGGGCGTCCAGGCCCCGATCCTGCACGTGAACGGCGACGATCCGGAAGCGGTGACCTTCGCCTGCAAGCTGGCCATCGAATACCGCCAGCGCTTCAAGCGCGACATCGTGATCGACATGTGGTGCTACCGCCGCTTCGGCCACAACGAGGGTGACGAACCCAAGTTCACCCAGCCGCTGATGTACGACGAGATCAAGGACCATCCGCGCGTTTCGGAACTCTACTCCGAACGGCTGAAGGAACAGGGCGTGCTCGAAGACGGCACCGCGCCGGAAATGCGTGCCGAGTTCATCGCCCACCTCGACGAGGAGTTCGAGGCCGGCAAGACCTACAAGCCGAACGAGATCGACTGGTTCGCCGGCCGGTGGAGCGGGTTGCACAAGCCCGCCGACCCCGAAACCGCGCGCCGCAACGTGGAAACCGCGCTCGACAAGAAGCTGTTCGACAGCCTCGGCCGCACGCTCACCACGGTTCCGGAAAATCACGAGATTCACAAGACTCTGGGCCGCGTGCTGGATGCCAAGCGCGAGATGTTCAAGACCGGCGAAGGCTTCGACTGGGCAACGGCCGAGGCGCTGGCGTTCGGCAGCCTCGTGACCGAGGGCTTCGGTGTCCGCCTTTCGGGCCAGGACTCCGGGCGCGGGACGTTCAGCCAGCGCCACGCCATCTGGGTCGACCAGAAGACCGAGGAGAAGTACATTCCCCTCGCCACCCTGCCCCACGGCAAGTTCGAGGTGTACGATTCCACGCTGAGCGAGTTCGGCGTGCTTGGCTTCGAATACGGCTTCGCCCTCGCCGATCCCAAGACGCTGGTTCTGTGGGAAGCGCAGTTCGGCGATTTCGCCAACGGCGCCCAGGTGATGATCGACCAGTTCATCGCCGCGGGCGAGGTGAAGTGGCAGCGCGCCAACGGCCTCGTGATGCTGCTTCCGCACGGATACGAGGGACAGGGACCGGAGCACTCCTCCGCGCGCCTCGAACGCTTCCTGCAACTGTGCGCGAACGACAACATCCAGGTCTGCAACATCACCAGCCCGGCGAACTACTTCCACGTGCTTCGCCGCCAGATGCTGCGCCCGTTCCGCAAGCCGCTCGTCATCATGAGCCCCAAGAGCCTGCTGCGCCACCCCAAGGCCAAGAGCGATGCCTATCGCTTCATGGGGGACCATCACTTCCAGCGTATCCTTTCCGACAAGACCGAGATCGACGACAAGAAGGTTCGCCGCCTCGTGCTGTGTTCGGGCAAGGTCGCCTACGACCTGATGGAAAAGCGCGACGAGGAGGAACTGGACGACGTTTCGATCGTGCGGATCGAGCAGCTCTACCCCTTCCCGGGAGAGCCGCTGGCCGTGCGCATGAAGCGCATGACCAACCTCGAAGAAGTCGTCTGGTGCCAGGAAGAACCGCACAACAACGGTGCCTGGTTCTTCGTGCAGAACCGCATCGAGGATGCGCTGACCGCCGCCGGTCACGATGGCATGCGCCCGCGCTATGCAGGCCGCGAGGAAGCGGCATCGCCCGCTACCGGCTATGCCAAGCGTCACCAGGCACAGCAGGAGGCGCTCGTCTCCGTGGCGCTGGGCCTTTCCGAACGCGGCAAGACCGCCGCATCGCGCAAGACGCGCGGCAAGAAGTAAGCATTAGAGAGCCAAGGAACCCACCGCATGGCAACCGAAGTAAAAGTCCCCACGCTTGGTGAATCGGTCACCGAAGCCACCGTTGGCGAATGGCTGAAGCAGCCCGGCGATGCCGTGGAAGCGGACGAGCCGATTGCCAGTCTCGAAACCGACAAGGTCGCCGTGGAAGTGCCCTCCCCCGTGGCAGGCGTGCTGGCCGAATTCACTGTCGAACTGGGCGAAACGGTGGAAGTCGGCGCGGTGATCGCGCGTGTCGAGGAAGGCGCGGAAGGCAAGTCCGCCGACAAGCCCGCTGCGGCAAAGTCCGACGATTCCGCGGCGAAGGAAAGCGCCAAGGAAATGGAGAAGCTTCCCGACGAGGATGCGAAGGGCGGCGATGCGCCCACCATGTCTCCCGCCGTGCGCCGCGCCGTGCTGGAACACGGTGTCGATCCCACAACCATTAAGGGCACCGGCAAGGACGGCCGCCTGACCAAGGAAGACGTGCTGGCCGCAGCCAAATCGAAGGGCTCGGGCGAGAGCGCACCTGCCCCCGCGCCTTCTCCGTCGCCCGCCCCCGCTCCCTCCGCCAAGGGCGAGCGCCGCGAGGAGCGCGTGAAGATGACGCGCATGCGCCAGACCATCGCCAAGCGACTGAAGGGCGCGCAGGAAGAGGCGGCGCTGCTCACCACGTTCAACGATTGCGACATGACCGCCGTGATCGAAGCGCGCGAGGCCTACAAGGACGTGTTCGCCAAGAAGCACGGCATCAAGCTCGGCTTCATGAGCTTCTTCGCCAAGGCCGCAGCTCTGGCGCTGAAGGATGTCCCCGCCGTCAATGCCCAGATCCAGGGCGACGAGATCGTGTACCACGACTACGTCGACCTCTCGGTGGCCGTGTCTGCGCCCAACGGCCTCGTGGTCCCGGTGGTCCGCTCGATCGACCAGATGAGCTTCGCCGAGATCGAGCTCGCCATCGCCGACTTCGGCAAGCGCGCCAAGGCAGGCGAGCTGACCATGGAAGACATGCGCGGCGGCACGTTCACCATTTCGAACGGCGGCGTTTTCGGTTCGCTGATGTCGACCCCGATCATCAACCCGCCGCAATCGGCCGTGCTGGGCCTCCACCGCATCGAAGACCGCCCTGTCGTCGTGAATGGCGAAGTGGTGATCCGCCCGATGATGTACCTCGCGCTCAGCTACGACCACCGCATCATCGACGGCCGCGAAGCCGTGACCGCGCTCAAGATCATGAAGGAAGCGATCGAAGATCCCATGCGGATGCTGATCGACCTGTGAGGATGACGCGCATGAAGCAACGCATTCTCTTGCTGCTGGGCGCGGTGTCCCTGGGTGGATGCGACGCTGCAACCGATATTGCCGGTGATGCGTTCGAAGGCGAATTGCGCAACACAGTCACGGCACAGTGTGAGCAGATTGCCGAGGGCGCGAGTATAGCGGGCCCGCGCATCAGCCAGGTGTGCGAATGCGTGGCCGATACCTATATCGAGGATCCCGACCTTACCCTGGAAGACATAAGCCAGGAGCGGGTCACATCCATCGTCAACGATTGCGCGGCCTCCACGGACCCCGATCTCGAAACGAACCAAACGACACCAGCGGAGGAAGCAGGTGGCTGAGAAATACGACTACGACGTCCTTGTTATCGGTGCCGGTCCCGGCGGCTATGTCGCGGCAATTCGCGCCGCGCAGATGGGGCTGAAGACCGCCTGCGCCGAAAGCCGCGAAACGCTGGGCGGCACTTGCCTCAACGTCGGCTGCATTCCTTCCAAGGCCATGCTGCACGCATCGGAATTCTACGATGCTGCCGCCAATGGCGCGATGGAGCACATGGGCATCGAAGTCAGCCCGAAGCTCAACATGGAAAAGCTGCACGGCCAGCGCATCGAAGCGGTCGATGGCCTGACCAAGGGCATCGAGTTCCTGTTCAAGAAGAACAAGGTCGACTGGAAGAAGGGCCACGCGAAGTTCGTGGACGCGCACACCGTCGAAGTGGGCGGCGAGAAGGTGACGGCGAAGGAAGTGGTGATCGCCACCGGTTCCAGCGTCACGCCGCTTCCCAATGTCGAGGTCGACAATTCCAAGCACGTGGTGGTCGATTCCACTGGCGCGCTGGAACTGCCCAAGGTTCCGGAACACATGGTGGTGATCGGTGCGGGCGTGATCGGCCTCGAACTCGGAAGCGTCTGGCGCCGCCTTGGCGCGAAAGTTACCTGCGTCGAATTCCTCGACGAAGTGCTGCCCGGCATGGACGGCGACGTGCGCAAGGAATCGCGCAAGATCTTCAAGAAGCAGGGCATCGAGTTCAAGCTGTCGACCAAGGTCACCGGCGTATCGGTGAAAGGCAAGAAGGCCACGCTGACGCTGGAGCCTGCCAAGGGCGGCGACGAAGAAACGATGACCGCCGACTGCGTGCTCGTGTCCATCGGCCGCAAGCCCAATACCGAAGGTCTTGGCCTTGAGAACATCGGCCTCGAAACCAACGATCGCGGCCAGATCGAAGTCGACGGCGAATTCCGCACCTCGGTCGAAGGCGTGCGCGCCATCGGTGACGTGGTGCCCGGCCCCATGCTCGCTCACAAGGCAGAAGACGAAGGCATTGCCGTGGCGGAATGGATCGCTGGCGAGACCGGCATCGTGAACCACGACGTGATCCCGTCGGTCGTCTACACCTGGCCCGAAATCGCAGGCGTTGGCCTGACCGAAGAGCAGGCGGTGGAGAAGATGGGCGGCGACAAGAAGGCTGTCAAAACCTCCAAGTTCCCGATGATGGCCAACTCCCGCGCCAAGACCAACCACGAGCCGGACGGCTTCGTGAAAGTGATCGCGGAAGCCGAGAGCGACCGCGTGCTGGGCGTCTGGGCCATCGCATCCGTTGCCGGAACGATGATCGCCGAGGCCGCGCTGGCCATGGAATTCGGCGCGACGAGCGAGGACATCGCCTACACCTGCCATGCCCACCCCACCCATGCCGAAGCCCTGAAAGAGGCTGCGATGGGCGTGCAGGGCAAGCCGATTCACATCTGAGGTGCCTTTCCGGGATCGCGTCCCCGCGCTTCTCGCGCTCGCGATCCCGGTGCTGGCGGGTGCGCTCTATATGGCTCTGGCCGGGGCGCCCGCTCACTACGCGCTGACCAACCTCGGCGCGCTCGTGCTGGCCTGTCTGTGGATCCTCGGCGGGCGCGGGCCGCATACCTCGCTCAGCCGCCACCTGATGACCGGCGTTCTGCTGTTCACCCTGCTCACCCCGCTTGCCGTCAGTCCGGAAGCGATATCCGTGACCGGCGACCGCGTGATGCGCTGCTTCCCGCTCGGCTCGGTCAACCTGCACACGGGGATGCTGGTGGCACCCGCGCTGTGCGTGCTGGCGGCGCGGCACCGCACCCTTGGCGCACCGATCCTGCTGGCGGCCATCGCCTGCGTCTGGTTCCAGCCCGATGCGGCGACCGGATTTGCTCTCACATTCGCCGCCGTGGGCCTGCACCACGTCACCCGCGACTGGAAAGTGGGCGCGGTCGCCATCGCCGGGTTCTTCGCCTCGATCAACATGGCCCTGCGCGGTGAACTGCCGCCGCAACCATTCGTTGAGCGCGTGCTGGTCGAGGCTGCCGGGATGAGCATTTTCCTCGCCATTGCCCTCGGCCTTGCGCTGGCTGCATCCTTTGCGCTGATGCTGTTCGCGATTCCGTTCGATCGCGAAAAGCGCTTTGCCCTCGCCGGGCTGCTGTTCGGCTTCGCCGTGCTCGCCCTGATGTCGACCTATCCCACACCGTTGATCGGCTACGGCGCCTCGCCCATACTCGGCTTCGGCCTTGCCCTAGGACTGCACAGGATACCCAAGAGATGACCCAGCTTTCGCCCTTCCACCTCGCCTTCCCCGTCGACAACCTGGAAGCCGCGCGCGAATTCTGGGGCGACGTGATGGGCTGCAAGGAAGGCCGCTCCAGCAAGGACTGGTGCGACTTCGATTTCTACGGCCACCAGATCGTGGCGCACCAGGCGCCCTCCATCGTGGCCAAGGCGGGCCACGGCACCAATCCCGTCGACGGTGACGAGGTGCCGGTGCCGCATTTCGGCATCGTGCTGGATATGGACGAATGGAAGGCGCTGGCCGAGCGCCTGATCGCGAAGGGTGTCGAGTTCGATATCGCTCCGCGCATCCGTTTCCAGGGTGAACCGGGCGAGCAGGCGACGATGTTCTTCCGCGATCCGGCAGGCAACGCCATCGAGATGAAAGCTTTCGCCGACCGCTCCAAGCTGTTCGCCACGCACTAGCGGCCCGCCGCCGGAGCGACTATCGGGCGGATATGGCAAAGCAGAAGATCATGCAGCGGTTCGCCAAGTGGCACATCTGGCTGGGATGGCTGGTGGGCGTGCCCGTGCTGATGTGGACCGTCACGGGCCTCGTCATGGTGTGGCATCCCATCGAATATGTGCGCGGCAACCATCTGCGCGCCGAACTGCCGCCGGTAGAGACGGCCACACTGGTCCTGCCGCAACTCAGCGGCCCGGTGCAGAGCGTGACGTTGGAAAACTTCCCCGACGGCGCGGGCTGGATCGTGGTGGAGGAAGACGGCGGTCGCTATCGCTACTCGCCAACGGACGGGCGGCTCTACAATCCCGTTCTGGAACAGGATGCACGCGCCATCGCCGAGGCAGCCTACGCCGGGGATGCCGCGCTGGAAGCGCTCACCTACTTCCCCGGCGATGCCAACCCGATGGACCTGCGCGCCGGGACGAACGCCTGGCAGGCGCGCTTTGCCGACGACACGCACATCTACATTCATTCGCAGACCGGCGAGATCCTCGCCGTGCGCAGCGGATGGTGGCGAGTGTTTGATTTCATGTGGGGACTGCACATCATGGACCTGCAGGGTCGCGAGGATACGAGCCATCCGATCCTGATCATCTTCGCCGCGCTGGGCGTGGCAGGATCACTGCTGGGCTGCGTGCTGATGTTCCGCCGTCGCAAGGCGCGCGTAAAGGTTCCCGCATGATCGCCCCCGTCCTGCCCCCGTTTCTCGATCTTGGCGGCACCGCCGTGTTCGCGCTCTCGGGCGCACTGCTGGCGGCGCGGCTGAACCAGACGTTCGTGACCTGCGCCTTCTTCGCCTTGCTGACGGGTGTTGGCGGCGGGTCGGTTCGCGATGCGTTGCTGGGCGTGCCTGCCTTCTGGCTGCGCGATTTCTGGGTCGCCCCGGTCATCCTGATCACCGCGCTGATCGCGTGGTTCATTCCGCGCAAGTGGTGGCAGGGTCGGGACAGCTGGCTGGAATGGGCCGACGCAATGGGGCTGGCGCTCTTCAGCACGCTTGGGGTCGCCAAGGCGCTCGCGTTCGACGTTGCACCCTTCCCCGCCATCATCCTCGGCGTGGTGACGGGTTGCGTGGGCGGCGTCGTCAGGGACGTGATCGCGGGCGTGCCCAGCATCCTGATGCGGCCGGAACTCTACGTGACCGCAGCCGCCCTCGCCTCCTCGCTATGCGGCATCATGCTGCTGCTGGGGGTGCAACAAGGCTGGGCCATGGGGATCGCCGCGCTGGCAGGTTTCGTGCTGCGCGGCGCGGCGATGGTGTGGCGGATAGAACTGCCCGCCTATTCGAAAGAAGGCACCGACTAGCGGGCGGGCTGCTCGAAATCGGGGGCCTGCGCCGTGGTGTAGCGGCCATCGCCTTCCCATTCGCCGTCCTCGATGTCGCCGTCGACCTGCCAGTCCTCGTCATAGCCTTCCTCGCCCGGCAGCGGGCCGCCGGGATAGGCCGGGCGCGGGTCGTCGGCACCGGGGACATCGCTGACGAGAGCTTCATCATACGAATAGGGCTCGTCCGCCGCGGTCCGCGTGGTGGCGCGGGCGCGGGAATAGGCCGCATCGCTCAGCTGTCCGGTGGCATTAGCCGAAGGTGCCTGCGACGAGTAGGCGACACCGCCGTAATCGATACTGCGCACTTCGCCCGAATTGTCGATGAAGCAGGTCCAGCGCTCGCCGTTCTCCAGCGAACCGGAGACGTTCCACCCTCCGGCATCGCGGTCCGCCCGGTCGACGTTCTCCACGCGGTTGTCGCGATATTCGACCTGGTCGACGCACATGTCGACAGCGCTTTCGATACCGCGACCATCGTAACGATCCCGGCGGTCGTCATAGCGCACGCGCGCGCGCCGATCGTCGTAGCGATCCCGGTCGCGGTTGCGGTTCGACGAACTGAGGATCGCCGCCAGAACGCCAACTACGGCGACGCCTGCGATCACGTCCCCTGCATCCACGCCGCGGTTATGGCGGTGACGATAGGGACGATAACGGCGCCACTGGTTCGCTTCACCCGCGCCGATTGTAAGGACGTCTGCCTGCGGGGCGACACTCGCGGGAACAGCAGCCGAAGGCAGGTCCAGCGCGGATGCCGGGGTCGCGGCCATGGACAGGGCAGCGGCAAGCGCTGCCACGCTGGCGAGACGGGTTGGGCGGAATGTCATGGTCGGTTCCCCTTGGGAATACGGATTGCGGACATGGCTAGGCGGTCCAGACTGACGTCAGCCTGAACCGCCCGGCGGCGATGCATCACGGTGCGCCGATCAAAGGCCGCGGATGCCATCGATATCGATGTCGGTCACCCGGCCGCGGCGGATGTCGCAGCTGAAGCGGCCCTCATCCCAGCCATCGTTGCGATAGCCACGGCGGTAGTCGTTACGGCCCCACCCGCGACGGTCGCGATAGCGGTAGTAGTCGCGCACGGCGATCCGACCTTCGACTTCGTAGCCACGACGTTCGCGGTCGACATCGCGGATTTCGTAGACTTCGGCGCGGCTGCCGGTCCGTCGCTGGGCATAGCGTTCGACTTCGCGGACACACTGTTCGACGGCGTAGCGCCCGTTGTCGTAGCCACCGCGATAGCTGCCACGGTAATCACGACGATCGTAGCGATAGTCGCGGTCGTAACGGTCGTTGTTGCGCGAAGACAGGATGGCGGCGAGGCCACCCAGCACAACGGCACCGGCAATCACTTCACCGGCGGAAATGCCGCCGCGATCGCGATCACGATAGCGATGGTCGTCCGCCATGGCGGGAGACGCCGACGCCACTGCCATCGCGCCAGCCGCGACTGTTCCGAGCGTGCCCTTGGCGAGAGCTTTGGTAATGGACTTCATGGGTCTCTCCTTCTCGTGCCGATGACGGGATTGCCATCGTTGAGACAGGTTCTACCCGAGTCGCAGTGAGGTCTCGCTGAACTCGCGCGTTAGCGGACGTTCAGGAAATACCCGACTTACCTGAACACCCTATTCCGTCGGCTCCAGACCCGTCCAGTAGGCAAGGAAAGCCGCGATATCAGAGGCTTCCGCAATGGCCTTGTCGGTCGGCTTGCCCGATCCGTGGCCCGCACGCGTCTCGATCCGGATGATTTGCGGGCGTTCTCCAAGGTCCTCCGCCTGCAAGGCTGCGGTGTACTTGAAAGAATGTCCCGGAACCACGCGGTCGTCGGTATCGGCGGTCGTCACCAGCAAGGCGGGATAGTCCGTATCGGGCTGGATGTTGTGCAGCGGGGAATAGGCGCGCAGGATGCGCCAGTCCGCCTCGCGGTCGGGGTAGCCGTAATCGTCCACCCAATAGCGTCCCGCGGTCCACTGGTCGAAACGCAGCATGTCCATCACACCCACGGCTGCATTGCCCGCGGCAAACAGGTCCGGACGCTGGTTGGCGACCGCGCCGACCAGCAGGCCGCCGTTGGAACCGCCCTGGATGGCAAGGCCATCCTCCGGCGTGACGCCTTCGGAAATCAGGAATTCGCCCGCCGCGATGAAATCGTCGAACACGTTCTGCTTGTTCGCGCGGCGTCCGGCATCGTGCCATGCCTTGCCGTACTCGCCGCCGCCGCGAATGTTGGCGAGCGCGAAGGCACCGCCGGCCTCCACCCATGCAAGGCGACTGGTGGAGAAGGACGGCGTGAGCGAGACGTCGAAGCCGCCGTAGCCGTAAAGCAGCGTGGGCACGGCTTCGCCGCTCGCGGCCACTTCGGCGCTGCGCATGATGAACATGGGCACGCGCGTACCGTCCTTGCTCTCGTAAAAGCGCTGTTCAACCACGAAATCGTCGGGATCGAACGTCAGTTCGGGCTCGGCGAAGACCGTGCTGTCACCGGTCACCACGTCATACCGGTAGATCGTGGCCGGACGATTGAAGCTCGAGAAGCTGTAGAACATTTCCGGACTGTCCGGATCGCCGTAGAAGCCGCTGGCGCTGCCGATCCCGGCAAAGTCCATCTCGCGCACGAGTTCCCCGTCCAGCGAATAGACGTAGGCTGCGCTGGAGGCGTCTTCGAGGTATTCGAGCACGAGGTGGCCGCCCACCAGCGACGCATCGGCGATGGGCTGTTCGCGCTCTGCGACGATCTCGGTCCAGCCAGCTTCGGGTGCGTCCATGTCGATGGAAACCACGCGATAAAGCGGCGCGCCCTGGTTGGTGGTGAAGAACAGGCGCGAGCCAGCGGAATCGATCAGGCTCCAACTGTTCTCGAAGCCGGGTACGAGCACGCGCGTATCCCATCCCGCGGCGAGGTCGATCACGTTCACTTCGTACCGGGAATCGGTGCCGGTGGAGGACGTGACGATAGCCCAGCGGCCGTCGCTGGTGGTCTGCGCGGTGTGGTTGCGTTCGGGATGGTCGGGCGTGGAGAAAACCAGCTTGTCGGCTGCCTGATCGGTGCCGAGCGCGTGGTAATAGACCGCCTGGTCCATGTTCAGCGCCTGGAAGTCCTCGCCTTCCTCCGGCTCGGGGAAGCGGGAGTAGAGGAAGCCGTCGTTGCCCACCCACGAGAGCGAAGTGAACTTGGCCCAGCGGATCTCGCCGCCGATCTGCTCCCCGGTCGCAACGTCCATCACCCGCAGGATACGCCAGTCGGTGCCGCCGTCCTGCACGGAGTAGAGCAGCTTGGAGCCATCGGGCGATGGCACCCAGCCTGCGAGCGCGGTGGCACCATCGTCGGCCCATTCGTTCGGGTCGATCAGCAGGCGGGGCTCTGCATCCAGGCTATCGCGCACGTAAAGCGGCGACTGGTTCTGCAGGCCGGAATTGCCGGTGTAGAAATAGCGCCCGCCGCGCTCGACGGGCACGGAGAAGCGCTCGTAATCGTAAAGCTCGCCGATGCGCTGCGTGAACCAGTCACGCGCAGGCAGTGCATCGAGATATGCATCGGTCACGGCGTTCTGCCGTTCCACCCAGTCGGCAACCTCCTCGCTATTGCGAACGTCCTCTTCAAGCCAGCGGTAGGGATCGGCAATTTCCTCGCCGAAAAATGTCTCGGAAACGTCGCCCTGGCGGGTTTCGGGATAGTCTGGTGCAGTCATGTCCTGGGCGATAGCGGGTGTTGCAGAAGCGGCAAGCAGCGATGCTGCGAGGATGTGGAAACGCATGAATTCTCCGCGGGATAAGCAGTTGGTTGACGATGTAACCATCGCCCCAGTGAATGCAAGGCGGTCCTTTGGACTACTCCGGCAAGAAGGCCATTCGCGCAAAACAGAAGGGCCGCCGGATTGCTCCGACGGCCCTTCACTTGTTCAGTTAGGAATCGCTTATGCGTCTTCGTATTCGTCCTCGGTCATCACCGGGCCGCTGTCCTGGCCCTTGGCATCTTCGTCGCGGTCGACGAGTTCGATGTAGGCGATGGCAGCGGCGTCAGAGGCGCGGTAGCCGGCCTTGATGATGCGGGTGTAGCCGCCGTTGCGGTCGGCGTAACGCTCGGCCAGCACTTCGAACAGCTTCTTTTCCTGCGCTTCATCCATCAGGCGGCTGTGCGCCAGGCGACGGTTGGAAAGGCCGCCACGCTTTGCGAGCGTGATCAGCTTTTCGACATAGGGACGCAGTTCCTTGGCCTTTGCCGTGGTGGTGAGGATCTGCTCGTGCTTGATCAGCGCGGCAGCCATGTTGCGGAACATGGCGGTGCGGTGCTGGCTCTTGCGGCTGAGCTTACGGCCGGAAATACCGTGACGCATTGTTACTTACTCCAGTTCGAAAAGGGCCCGTTTGACGGAAAGCCCAGTGCAGGCCGGAAAACGGGGTCCGGCCCAAGCCCCTAGGTGGCAATTAGCCGAGCAGTTCCTGCTCCAGCTTCTTGGCCATTTCCTCGATGTTCTCGGGCGGCCAGCCCGGGATGTCCATGCCGAGACGCAGGCCCATCGAGGAAAGGACTTCCTTGATCTCGTTGAGCGACTTGCGGCCGAA
>MDTG01137838.1_pt1 | contig 15560 bp, 15 predicted proteins | sample 811421 | NCBI WGS metagenome assembly MDTG01 (sample SAMN05326645, study PRJNA326480) | marine metagenome | isolation source: seawater | place: Pacific Ocean: South East | collected 2011
ATGAGCACGCGTATGCACACGATGCATACCTAGCGCATGATCAATGACATGAATTGAAGCATTATATTTAATTTCTGTAAGCGGGTTAGATTTCTTTAAAAAGCGGCTTTTTAACCCCAAAACATACTCACGAAGCTGCTTGTCATTATTAAATGAATGAACTTTTGGATAACGAGATACTATAACTTCAGCTAAACGACCTTCATCAATTAAAGCTTGAATGCTTGCTCTAAGCGTTTCGGAATAAGCAGAGAGATACTTCATAGAATAGACGTAGAATAAATGTAATTGAGTGTTGTTGAGGAAAATACAGGCAAAAAAAATCCCCGTTTTACGGGGATTTTTTTTCAAACTTAGAGCGCTTGGTAGATCAGTGGTCCAAATGCTACGAGTAGAAGCACCGAGCCCATGGTCATCATCGGCATCAAGATTTTCTCGTAGCGCTGATAGAATGTACCATCTGCTACTTCAGCTTCTGCTTTTAACACTTCTTCTTCACCCACAACCTGACGAGCTAGCAAGTGGTTAAGCGCAACCGGTGGGCTTAAGTAACCTAACTCAAATGCAACCAAAGTCACCATCCAGAAGTGAATCGGATCAATACCGTTGGCATACGCAATTGTTGCGATGGTTTGGCTCACTAAAATAACAGCACCAAACGCTTCCATGATCATACCCATCACCACTAAGGCACACACCATGACTGTCATCGCTGTCCAAACATTAGCAAAGTCGCTTGGGAACATTTCAACCACGCCGCTTCGCTCAATCATGCCACCTAAGATGATACTACAACTGACAAGTAGCAGAAGCGCACCAATTTCAGCAGTGGTTTGATTTGTTGCTGTACGCACACAGTATTCTATGCCTTTATGAGGCTCAAAAGACTTCCCATCATCACTCGCAATTTCTTTCTTGGTAATATGCTCGTAAATCAATACTGCTAGCATCATAACCGGTAAAATACGCGCTGCTGAGAACTCATCTAATTGCACATTAAGTGCATAGTTATAAAAGAGAACCACACCCACCATACAAAGGATGTAAGGAAGAAGAGGACGGATTTGACCAAGCATCTGAGGGAAGGCATCTCCCACCGACGCTAACTGAATTTTACTTTGACGGTTCACAAACATAACCATCACAAAAAACATTAACGCACTTAGTGCAAATACCCATACACCCCAACCAAATAACTGGTCAGTCGTCACCTCACGGTTCATAAATGCGATAACCACAACGAGCAAGCAAGGACGAAGTACCACACCCATACTGCCTGACATTGCCGTAGACGCTAGCGCCAAGTTTCTTCTTGCACCTGACGCTCTAATTTCGTGATAAATAACCGCACCTGCAGCGATAACGAAAATACCCGAGCCACCAGTATATGCTGTTGGAATAGCTGCTAACACAACCACAAAGAACGCCAACATTTCTGGCGGCATTTTCCACGGTTTAAATAAAGCCAACACCATACCTGCGAAACGTGTTTGCTTAAGCAGCATACCTATCCAAACATATAAGCCAACATTCAAGAACATATCTGCCAGATCCATTAACTTATTCAAATGAATACCAATTGCCGAGACATGACCTTGAGAGAAAAAGAATATGGCACTAATGATAGCCATCGTGGCATAGAGCGGAACCGCTAATAACGCATGGCTAAAGCTACCACCGTTATCTAGGTCTTTAGGGGCTTTGACTAAATTGTAGATACTTACAATAAGCAGAATGGCGATACCATATACCCAAAAGTTATGCAGCATCGCTTCTTCAGGAGAAATTTTAGTGCCATCTGAGTGCGCTAAATTCTGAAAAGAGATCGAGGATATTAATAAAATAGAGTTAGCAACAACTTGCCCAAGGCCTGAGGCATAATGGTCTCTATAACTCAGTACTGGTCGCATCGCAATATGATGACGCTTCATAGTAGCCGTCATGGCACACAATAAAACTAACACAACAAGAATAAACTTCTGAGAAACTAAGCCAACACCGATTAACTCAGATACGAATAGCTCAACTGAACGGAAGTTTTCAACGCTAGGCGTGATTCTTTCCATGATCTCTTCGTATGACTGGACTTTATTAAGACATTCAAGGCGTGCATTTTCAATAGACGTTCTAATTAAGTCTGGGTCGATCGGTGCGGCATCAAACAAACCTAAGCCCAAACCATCGTCTTCCTGGCTTTGTGCTAAACGCTCTTTTAAAGTTTCTTCTACATTAATATTCGGGTCACATGTTGGTTGAACAGGGTCGACACGGAGTTTGTAATATCCTGGCCAAAAATGTTCACCTACTTGTAAGATCTGATTATGTATATCACTGCTTGTACTAAAAATAACAACCAGAAAGAGTAAAATACAAGCTGGTAAGGACGAGAACCACTCAGCGAATGAGCGATTAGTTTGTGTATTGGAAGCCACGGATTTTCTTCCCCCGAAAAGAAGTGAGTTGATTTTATTTTATACAAAAAAAATGCCGGTAGATTATACCGGCATTTTCGTCAAGCAAACTAGTTACTGTATGACTTTCTTTTTCGAAAAAGAGCTGTTTTTTTATGAATCAAGCCGCAATAAGTGAACTTGTTCTCATTTCTTTAAAACAAATCATCAAGCTCGACTGTTTCAATATCATCGGCAGCATTTTCATCCCAAAAAGAACCTAACTGACCAATAGGCGTTCTATGTCCCATTGCTTCTGTCCACATACGGTCAGACACTCTTAATATTCCTTCAGTCGCTGCGGCATCAAGCAATTTATATTGTTGATTTGGAGGCGTCTCAGCCGTTTTTTCAGCATGTCGCTTTATGACGGTTCTTACTCGCTCCATGTCACCTTTGGAATAAGCGGCAATAATATGAATTAAGTGCGTCAAACGGATATTTGCATTTTCACCAATAATGTCAGCTTGCTCTAAACGTTCCCATGCATTTTCCCCCTCAGGCAATGCACCAGGCAACAAACTCCAAACAGCGGCTTTAAAGGCAAGAGGAATACCGAACCATTTTTTATTATCCAAACAACCTACGGCTCTTTCTGCTTGCGCTGCGATATTTTTTGGCACACCTGTGCCGACACCTGACAAAATATCGTGATTAAGAGCCTGAAGACCATCGAGTAAGCCTGCTAACCAAACAAGCTGATCAAACTCTTGCTCTAAATCTGGGCATTCGCCACCGATTTCTTTACCATCATTAAACTCAATCAATGCTTCCCAACCCGCATAAAAGCGCTTCGCAGCTTTAACGTGATGGTGCTTTTGTGCAATAAGCGCATCTTGAGCCATATCCGGTTGCTGGGCACGTATAAAACGAAGATAAGCTAGCTCTTGCTCAAAGGCACGGCCTTCTTCACAGCCGCCGCCCGCCAACGCCAACATTATTTGAAGCTCTAATGGCTCTTCTGTAATTCGCCCTACGGCAGCAACCATACCGCCAAGGGCTTCTGCTCCGGCACAGCCAGCACTCATATCATCGGTGGTTAATAGCTCTGGAACGATATGCGCTTCAGCCAATAATGTTATTGCATCACCGGTCGGCTTTATCATAGGCTTAACTAAAAATTGGTTAATCGCCTTACAGCCACCTAAAAAAGTGGTAAACACTAATGAAAGAACAATCCATTTGAAAAATTCCTGGCTGTGATTCAGCTTCACAATAAACTCCTAAAACGACCATATATATAAGCGACTTCTTTGACCAACTGCCGATTATCCATGAGTTCATTAATATTTTGTGAGATAAGGAACACAAAGCGAAAAATTCATAGAGGAATTAGTAATAATTAACAAGAATATACATTTTACGATTTCCCTGTTTAGAGCGGCCACCAAAAATTTTACGGTTTTTTGAAAACTAACGTTGAAAGCTCTTTATTCTCGACTATCTTTACTCAGGAAATACGCTTGAGTATTGTATTCAAGCGTATTTGTATCATTAACCACAAAGGTCTGAATTATGAAAAAACCAGAATTAGCAGCTGCGATTGCAGAAAAAGCCGGCGTTACCAAAGAAAAAGCTGGCGAAATACTCAACGCAATCACCGATGAAATTACTAACGCAATGATTAAAAATGACCCTGTAACGTTAATTGGCTTTGGTACATTTTCGGTAAGAGAAAGAAGCGCTCGTACTGGTAAAAACCCTCAAACTGGCGCAAGCATCCAAATTGCTGCAAGCAAGTCAGTTGGCTTCAAGCCGGGAAAATCATTAAAAGATTCTGTTAATCACTAAATCTTGAATATGGCGGACAAGCTAAGCTTATCCGCCAGTCAACTTTTAACTTTCGTATACAAGCTTACCTTTAGAAATAGTTGCTTTTACCTGACCTAATATTTGCGTACCAATTAAGGGCGTATTTTTACCTCTCGAAATAATTGTATCATTGCCCACATATCGCTCTTTTTTCTCATCATAGATCACTATATGCGCAGCATTGCCTTTGCCCAACAAACAAGATGGCAAACCTAATACTTTTGCCGGCCCTTGTGTCATGGCTTTAATAAATAACGCTAAGGCGAGCTCGTTTTTCTGTTTTAATAAGTGGGCCATTGGGAGTAGAAACTCAATCGTACTCATACCTGGGTCCGTTTCTGCAAACGGCATTTGCTTAGCCGCAGCTTCATGAGGTTGATGCGCACTCGTAATGGCATCAATTGTTCCATCAATCACACCCTTAAGCAGTGCTTGCCTATCACTTTCTGCTCTTAATGGTGGTAGACAGTGATAAATACTCGAGAAAGATTCCGTCATATCATCGGTGTAAAGCAGGTTTTGTATCGCGACATCGGCAGTGATATTCATACCGGATTGTTTAGCCACTCTTACTTGCTCTACTGAGTCTTGGGCAGATAATTGCGAAAGATGAAGGTGAACACCAGAAGCAAATGCTAGCTGTATCAACTGAGATACGGCTATCGTTTCTGCTAAAGAGGGGATTCCCTGTAGCCCTATAGTGGTGCTGACATGCCCTTCATGCATGGCGCCTTTATGCAAAGAAGACTCGATAGGATTAACAAAAACACTCATGCCATGAGTGTGCGCATAATCAAAACAGCGTTTCGTAATAGCTAAATTCTTAAGAGCATTGTATGCGTTACTTAAAGCTATACATTTCGCTGACTTTAATGCAGCGTATTCGGATAACTGCTCACCTTTAAGTCCTTTTGTTAGAGCACCTAATGGATAAACCTCACAATAGTCAGCCGAGCTTGCTAACTCTTTGATTAATTTAGTCACTGCTCTTGAATCATTCACTGGGCTTGTTTGAGGCGAACAGCATAATTGAGTTACCCCGCCCGAGACAGCCGCTTTGGTCTCTGTTAGTACAGACCCTTTCGAGGTATAACCAGGTTCTCTCAGTGAAACATTTAGATCGATTAGCCCCGGCAATATCAAACAACCTTGAGCATCAATGACTCTCTCTGCATTATGCTCTGTCGCATCTAAGGCAACTATTTGGCCATTTTGGACATCTATAGATTGTGAATCTTGCCATGTAAAATCTGCATTGAGACGCCGACCATTTACGATTCGAATGCTCATAGCCGCTCCTCACTTTCGCTTAGTTCATTATGCGTTTTTTGTTTTAATTGCCGCTCTTCCATTTGCCCGCCCATCGCCATAGACATTACCGCCATGCGAATCGCAATACCATTGGTGACTTGATCTAAAATAACGGACTGTTCACCATCTGCCACTTCTGATTCTATTTCTACACCCCGATTAATTGGCCCTGGATGCATCACAATTGCATCAGGTTTAGCCATTTTCAGGCGTTCTGTAGTTAGACCATATAGGTTGTAATATTCACTCTCACTCGGCAACAAGGCGCCTTGCATTCGTTCACGCTGAAGTCTAAGCATAATAATAACATCCAAATCTTTTAGGCCTTCGTCCATTGAGTTATAGACCGTCACACCTAATGATTCGACGTGTTTTGGCAATAGTGTGTTCGGTGCTATGACGCGGACTTCTTTTACCCCTAAGGTATTCAAGGCTCTAATTTGAGAACGAGCAACCCTTGAATGAAGAATATCGCCAATAATGGCGACCCGTAAGCCTTCAAATTTTCCTTTGTTTTGACGAATCGTTAGCATATCCAACATGGCTTGCGTGGGATGAGCATGCCAGCCATCACCGGCATTGACAATCGACACGCCTGGCGTGACTGATTCAGCAATAAAATGCGCGGCACCACTTTGCGCATGCCGTACCACAAACATATCACTCGCCATCGCTTCAAGATTTTTCAGGGTATCTGACAGTGACTCACCTTTTGAGGTAGCCGACGTATTAATATTCAAATTAAGCACATCCGCAGACAAGCGCTTAGCAGCCAGCTCAAACGTGCTTCTTGTTCGCGTACTGGCTTCAAAAAATAAATTGACTACAGTTTTGCCGCGCAACAAAGGTACTTTCTTAATATTTCTCTCACCAACCTCAATCAACGAATCTGCGGTATCGAGAATTTCTGTTAAAAGTTCCTTACTTAAACCTGTAATGGTTAAAAAATGTTTAAGACGACCGGTCTTGGTTAACTGAAGTGATCCTGTCAAAGACGTATCATGTGACGCTTGCATGCTCTATTCCTACAAGGTGTAATAATCTATATTTTGGCTTACTAAACTTGGCTTTCTTTAATATTTAAACGTAATGCTTCGGGCCCTAGCAATTTAATCCGTTGGCCTTTTGGAAGACTGATGTTAGTACCCACTATATCTGGCGAAATCGGTAATTCCGGCTGCCCCAAATTAACTAACACAGCTAATGTAATACTAGATGGACGACCATAATCAAAAAGCTCATTCATCGCAGCTCTCACTGTACGACCCGACATTAAAACATCATCAAACAGGATGATGTGCTTGTCTTTAGTTTCGAAAGGTAAACTAGATGGCTTCACCTTTGGGTTTAAACCAATGGTTGTAAAATCATCACGATAAAAAGAAATATCCAACTCACCTAAAGCTTGCTGATTTTTCAAAACATTTTGAATTGCTTGTGCAACCCAAACTCCACCTGTACGAATACCCACGAACTCATAGCTTTCATAACCCTTTTTGCTAACAAATTCACTTAATTGTTGAGCCATTGAGTTTATTAGAAGTTCAACTGATGCAGTATCATGCATAAGAGTTAGCCTTTTTATATAGTGTAAATTCAATTTATTGTGTCGATGCAAACCAACTTTCTAGAATCAAGCATGCCGCCGCACCATCAACAGAATGATCACCAAAATCGACATACTTATTGGTTTTCTCTTTTACAAAGCTTTTTGCTTCATAGCTACTTAAACGCTCATCCATCATTTCGACAGGTTTATTGAAACGGCCTTTTAAACGTTTACCAAATTTTGTCGCTCTGACACACATCTCACTTTTAGAACCATCCATATTTAATGGAAGGCCCACAATAAAACCCTTTGGCTGCCAAGTATCAACAAGCTTCTCGATAACCGCCCAATCAGGAATACCATCTTTAGCAGATATCGGTTTCAGCTCAGAAGCTGTTTTCAGGAGCTCTGTTCCCACTGCAACCCCAAAACGTTTGAGACCGAAATCAAAACACAAATAGTTCCCCGACGTTTTTTCTAATGCCATTATGCATGACCTATTTGAGCGTTTAATTGGTGCTCTGTCACCCCTAAACCATTAATAGCACGTTGACGCTTATTCGATGAATCTTTATCAAATAATATATCTAAATCTGCAGGACAAGATAACCAAGTATTTTCGGCTAACTCTTGTTCGAGTTGCCCGTCACCCCAACCAGCATAACCCAGAGCAATCATAAACTGGTTGGGTCCGCTATCTTCTGAGATAGCTTTTATAATATCTTTAGAAGTCGTTAGGCGAATGTCGTCACTAATGATAAGGCTCGACTCCCATGACTTATCTGATTTGCCTTTAGCAGAATGAATAATAAAACCCCGCTCTTCTTGAACCGGACCTCCCCAATAAATGGGCTGTTGCTGCTCTGAAGAAGTTTCAAAATCAAGCTGCTCTAGAATATCATTTAAACCTAGCTTAATAGGTCTGTTAATAATTATTCCCATCGCGCCTTCTTCGTTATGCTCACAGATATAAAGCAAGGACTTCGAAAAATTAGGGTCCAACATTTGCGGCATCGCAATTAAGAAGTGATTTGCCAGACTATTAAAATGACTAATAACTTGATACTCCACGCTTATTATAAGAGAAGGTTCTAATGAGCTCTAAGACATCACGATCCTTTCTGACACTTTTAGGAAACGGTGCAAAGGGACCTGATCGGTGAACTATATTTATCGTTTCTGAATCTAAAACCAGGTTCCCTGAACTTTGCAAAACCTTCACGTCTCGGATCGAGCCATCTGAGTATATCGAAATTGATACTCGCGGTTTACCGTAGAGCTTTCGACCAGCTTCTTGAGGAAAATTAAGACTACCCGTTCTCTCAATCTTTCTGACAACATGAGAGACATACTGTGAATCTTCAGCTTTCATCGTTGAAGCGGCCGTTAATCGGGTGACTCTGGGCCGGCGAGCATAATTTTCTCGTTGTTGGTCAAGGTCAGCTTCTAGCGCTGCAATTTCAAGACTTTGCTCCAATAGAGAGCGCTTGGAATGGACCAACTCCTCAGGAAACATTTCATCTAATGTATCAATCTGCTTAAGTTGATCGCTAGATTCAACAATGGCAGTGACGATTTTTTTCTGCTCTTTTTTGGGCGCCGCTTGAGAGGGCGATGGAGCAACCAAGACCTGCTCTTTAACCGGAGGAGCAGGTAGAGGTAAGCTGGAGCTTGGTTTGATTTTTGTTTCTTGTTGACCACTTCCGAGTTGATTCGTATCTGCCAGAAAATCGGCTTTGTCGGGTGCTTTTATATCATCGAAGCGCGACAAGGTTATTTCCATTGTAAATGGTGCAGGGACAGGGTCTTCCTCTAAGAAATCAGTTAAGACAAGAAGCACATGCAAAGCAATCGCAACAAAAATAGTAAAACCAAGGCGATCAGCAGCGCTTACCCCAGTCTCTGCTCTTATTGCCAAGTTTGCCTCCTAAATAGCCTATTAGGCATCTGATTTCATTGTTAAATGTTTTTCAATAGTGGCCATTAAGCGCCCTGCAATATCGGTGTCATAAGCTTTATCAATTTCTTGAATACACGTAGGGCTCGTCACATTTATTTCCGTTAAATAATCACCAATGACATCGATGCCCACAAATAATAGTCCACGCGCTCGCAAATCATCTTTTATTTGATCCACAATCCAAAGGTCTCGATCAGTTAGAGGCTGTGCCTCACCTCGCCCACCTGCAGCCAAATTACCACGTAATTCACCTTGACTTGGAATCCTCGCTAAGCCATATGGTACAGCTTCACCATCTATAATTAGAATGCGCTTATCGCCTTTTTTGATATCGGGCAAATAACGCTGCGCCATGATTTGTTTCGTGCCATGACTTGTTAATGTTTCTAGAATCACGCTTAAATTACTATCTCCTTTTTTGACTCTAAAAATCGAGGCGCCACCCATTCCATCAAGCGGCTTATAAATGACATCTTCGTACTTATGACAAAATTCTTTTAAGCGACGCTGATCTCTTGCGACTAAAACTTCAGGACAGCATTGTGGAAATGCCGTTGCATAAAGCTTTTCATTACAATCTCGAAGGCTTTGCGCACGATTAACCACCAGCACCCCTTCATTTTCTGCGCGCTCTAAAATGTGCGTCGCATAAATAAACTCTGAATCTACAGGCGGGTCAGTTCTCATCAAAACAACATCTAAATTGCCTAAATTCATCACCTCATCAGAAAGAAATTCAAACCATTTTTCTTTGTTGTTTTTAACCAAAAGCTTGCGAACACGTGCTTTTGCTTGACCTTGCTCAAGAAACAGATCTGGCATTTCAACATAGTAGATATTCCATTGTTTTTTTTGTGCTGCCAGCAACATAGCAAAGGAACTATCTTTATTTATATTGATGTCCCCGATTGGGTCCATCACTATTCCTAAATTAATTGTCATTTAAAACCTGCGAATTTAAAAAAGTGTACTAATCTTACTTGAGAATTAGACCTAATTTAATAAGTTACGTTAGTTTAACTTTCATTACATTTTATATAAAACAATTTCTTTCTTAGTATTTGTATTTAAACTATACATAATAGGTGTTTATCAAAGTTATCGTGAATTGATATTAATAAACACTTTTAAGATATTGGTCTATAGTGGAATAATGGTGTGTAAAACATCATGATGTAACGCGTTTCAAATATGAAACGATGAGTAAATCTTCAAGTGCCCCAGGCTGCTACATAATGGAAGAGAATTTCGAAAACCTTAAAATTATGGTAATCGACGATAGTAAGACTATTCGTCGTACCGCTGAAACACTGCTAAAAAAGGTCGGTTGCACCGTGATAACGGCCACCGATGGATTTGATGCCTTGGCAAAAATTGCAGACTCGCACCCGGACATTATTTTCGTGGACATCATGATGCCCCGATTAGATGGCTATCAAACCTGTGCGCTCATTAAAAATAACAGTGCGTTTAAATCAACGCCTGTCATTATGCTTTCAAGTAAGGATGGCTTATTTGATAAAGCAAAAGGGCGTATTGTTGGGTCCGATCAATATTTAACAAAACCGTTTAGCAAAGATGAATTACTAAATACTATTCGTAATCATATGCCTAATCACTAGGGTCGCTGATATACTCGCGCCCTATTAATTCATAAAGAACTTGGGTCTTTGTATTTAGCAGGCCCTTAAAACGAATAGTGTACCGCCAGGAGGAACTATGGCTCGTATTTTGATCGTCGATGATTCACCGACAGAAATCCGCAAGATTTCAAGCATATTAGAAAGCAATAATCATGAAGTAATTACCGCGGATAACGGTGCTGATGGTGTAGCCGTAGCGAGAGCTGAACAACCAGATTTAATTTTAATGGATGTTGTGATGCCCGGACTCAATGGTTTCCAGGCAACTAGACAGCTTACAAGAGCAGCTGAAACAGCAGATATCCCAGTCATCATTGTCACGACAAAAGATCAAGAAACAGATCGAGTATGGGGAACTAGACAAGGCGCAAAAGGCTATCTTGTAAAACCGGTATCTGAGAGCAGTTTAACTAAAACGATTAACGAGTTACTTGGTTAAGGTTGTCAGAATTCATGGTTTCAAAATCAGAGAATCCATTTAACCTGCTGACTGAAATCGCCCAAAAAAGCGTTCAGTATTCAGCAGGTCTCCCTGAACAGGACGAAGCTGTTGAATTATGGAATGGCATTGGTTTTACCATTGCCAACTCATATTTTGTAGCCGCCATGGGTTCTGTTTCTGAAATCATACATTTACCAAAATTTACAAGCATTCCGGGTGTTAAAAGCTGGATGCTAGGTGTCGCGAATGTGCGTGGTAGGCTTTTGCCTATCATGGATCTAGGACTGTTTTTTGATTTGAATCATCGCTCATCTAACAGTAGAGACAAGCGTGTTTTAATCTTTGACCACGGCGAAATTTTGAGTGGCTTTGTTGTAGATAGTGTCCATGGCATGCAGTACTTTGCAGCCGATAGCTTTAAAGAAAAGTTCGACTCAAAATTAGAAAGCAGTATTCGCCCTTTTGTTAAAGGCGCCTATGAAAAAAATGATAGAAAGTGGAATGTATTCGACACCTTCAGTGTCATTGAAAACCAAAGATTTCTAGAAGTTGCTGTTCGGTAACACCATCGAACAGCAAAACTAAGAAACTTAAGCATAAAAATAACGCGTAAACCATACAATAGATCGTAAGGCCAGGAGCCAGGAAATGAAAATCATATCTGGAAAATTTAGCACAGATCAAAGTACGAACTCACAAATCGTTGCGGTGGGTATCGCCCTTATTGTGTTATTGATTTCGTTAGTCGCCGTTTCGTTTTTTATTACAAGAAACAGTAATTACGACGTCGAATATGGCGCCTATGCTAGTGATTTGAGGGTACTATCCCAAGAAATTGCAAAAAATGCTACTGAGGCGGCTTCGGGAAAGAAAGCGGCTTTCGAAGAATTAATGCGATCTCGTAACGAGTTTGAAAAGAAACTTAATCTTATTACTCAAGGTAATAACGAAACCGGGCTACCAGCCTCTACACTCCCTTTTGAGACAGGCGTTTCAGAGCGCTGGGAAACAGTTAAAGCGAATGCGGATAGAATTCTCGAGAACAAAGAAACTGTTTTAACACTTCACCAAATTGCAAAAACCTTAAACGAGACAATCCCCCAACTACAGATCGAATATGAAGATGTAGTAATGAACTTGTTAGCAAACGAAGCGCCTGCAGATCAAATCTCGGTCGCAGAAAGACAGTCACTAAGAGCTGAGCGTATTGTAAGAAGTGTTAACAACATTTTAACGGGTGATGAAGACGCTGCGATAGCAGCTAACCGTTTCGGTGAAGATGCGACACTGTTTGGACGTGTAATGAATGCTATGTTCGATGGCAATGAAGCGATGGATATCAGTAAGGTCACTGATGAAGACGCCATATATGGCCTCGAAGCCATTGCAGAGCTTTTTGACTTTGTCGATAGCAACGTTAAAGCGATTCTAGCGACTTCTCCAGAGTTATTTAAAGTACGTAATGCTGCCAACTCTATCTTCCAAAACTCTATTGCTTTGCTTGATGAGACAAAAACACTGTCAACACAATTACAAAACCAAGCCGACAGTCGTTTCGCAACCCCTAATAAAGCTTATATCATTCTTACGTTAATTATCTTCTTAATCATTTATGCTGGTTGGTTCCTGTATCAAGAAAGTCAAAACCGCCTGCAATTAACTGAAGAGCAAAATGAACAAAACCAAAATGCGATCCTTCGACTACTAGATGAACTTGCCGACCTTGCTGATGGTGACTTAACGACAGAAGCGACCGTAACAGAAGATTTTACCGGCGCCATCGCTGACTCTATTAACTTCGCTATCGACCAAATGCGAGTACTTGTAAAAGCCATTCGTGATACCGCATTACAAGTTGCATCTTCAGCTCAAGAAACTCAGGGTACAGCAATGCAGTTAGCTGAATCCTCTGAACACCAAGCACAAGAAATTGCTGGTGCATCGGCCGCTGTTAACGAAATGGCTGTATCGATTGACCAAGTATCGTCTAACGCGGCTGAATCTACTTCGGTTGCGGAAAGATCTGTAACCATCGCGAAGAAAGGTGCAGAAGTTGTACAAAATACTATTCACGGTATGGATACCATCCGTGAGCAAATTCAAGAAACGTCTAAACGTATTAAACGTCTTGGTGAATCATCACAAGAAATCGGTGATATCGTTTCCTTGATCAACGACATTGCCGACCAAACGAACATCCTGTCACTAAACGCTGCAATCCAGGCATCGATGGCTGGTGATGCAGGTCGAGGCTTCGCGGTTGTTGCCGATGAAGTACAGCGCCTCGCAGAACGTTCATCTGCTGCAACCAAGCAGATCGAAGCACTGGTGAAAACCACACAAACAGATACAAACGAAGCGGTTATCTCAATGGAGCATACGACTGCAGAAGTTGTGAGAGGGGCTCGATTAGCACAAGACGCGGGTGTTGCTCTTGAAGAAATTGAAACAGTATCGATGTCTTTGGCTGACTTAATTCAGAACATCTCGAATGCTTCAAGACAGCAATCTTTATCTGCTGGCCATATCTCTAACACGATGAATGTTATTCAAGAAATCACTTCACAAACATCTTCTGGTACCACCGCGACAGCGAAGTCGATTGGTAACTTAGCAGAAATGGCTAGCCAATTAAGAGCATCGGTATCTGGCTTCAAGTTGCCTGCAGATGAATATGATCAGCACTCTGATGACTCACATACTGCATAAAAAACACTCGAAGTTTATTAGGTGTTTGCCATGGCAACTTTGTTAGGAAATGAATCATCTGATAGCCGCTTATTACTTAGCGCTATCAGTGATACTTCTTCAAAGATACAGTCAAAAATTGGACAGTTTTTTGCGCCAATAGCCTTGAGTCAATCATTGACCAGCGAGTCTTTTATGCACTGGGAGCCCAATACATTTTCACCGTTGAATGATGACCAATTTTTACAATGGCAAATTTTGCTAGAAAAACGAACTGGAATGTATATCAATATCCATCACCGTTCGTTGCTAGAATCTAACCTAATTATTCGTATGCGAGAAATAGGCTGCCCTGACTTTGATGAATATTATAATAAAGTCTGTGCAAAACCAGATGGCATTGTGGAATGGAGTATTTTAATAGATAGAATAATGGTTCAAGAAACGCGCTTTTATCGCAATGCGGAATCATTAGCTTTATTTACACACTATTTAGAAAGTTCATCACTGAAAGAAGATGCTGGCGCGATTAATATTTGGAGCGTGGGTTGTAGCTCAGGTGAGGAGCCATATACTCTAGCGATTCTATGCCAAGAAACATTGAATAAGCTTGAAAGTAATCGATCGTTTGGTATTACCGCAACAGATATAAGTTTGCCGGTGTTAGCTAAAGCCAGAGAGGGCATTTACAACGCTCGAAAGTTATTTGATTTGAAGTCGGAGCTGATCGATACATATTTTGACACGCTCGACGACAATAAGTTTCGGATCAAGCCGCCTTTAAAAAGCAAAGTTTGTTTTTCAATGGCGAACATGATCGATATTGAGAAAAGTCCATTAAGAAATATGGACGTAATTTATTGCCAAAATGTACTGATTTACTTTCGTAAGGAACGTAAACACGTCATCTTGGATAATTTGGTAGAACGTTTAGCGCCAGGTGGATTATTAATAATCGGCCAAGGTGAAGCGGTTGATTGGCATAACTCATCAGTTTCACGAGTACCTGACAACCAAACGCTTGCATATATTCGCCAAACAACACAAGAACACTAAAGACAACGCACACTGATTGGAGAAGTTATGGCGAACAACCATGACTACATAGCCTTAGACTGGGTTAAAGGCGAAATAAAACAGACATTATCTCAAGCACAAAGTGCTTTGGAAGCGTTTGTCGAAAATAACCAAGACACGCCTCAGATGACTTTCTGCCTGAACCATATTCATCAGGTTCATGGTACATTGCAGATGGTTGAGTTTTATGGTGCAGCACTTCTTGCTGAAGAGATGGAGAAACTTTGCCAAGTGATGATCGACGGCAAAGTAGCGAGCATTCAAGAAGCACAAGAAGTGCTGATGGACTCACTGTTACAACTCGAAAACTACCTAGAACACATACAAAAAGGGCAGCGTGATTTGCCTGTTGTATTGTTGCCCGTTCTGAATGATTTACGCGCATTACAAGGTCAACCACTCCTTTCAGATACCTCACTATTTACACCTAATCTCAGTGCCGCTGATGTCACACCGAACACCTCACACAATCAGCGTATGAATGATGAGCAAGTGATCGCTAATCTTCGCAAGTTAAGGCAAATGTTTCAGTTTTCATTAGCTGGCATTATTAGAAACCAAGACCTTAACGATAACTTCACCTACTTATATAAGGTACTCACAAAGTTAGAAAAGTTTTGTCAGGGCA
>MDTG01333574.1_pt1 | contig 15559 bp, 13 predicted proteins | sample 811421 | NCBI WGS metagenome assembly MDTG01 (sample SAMN05326645, study PRJNA326480) | marine metagenome | isolation source: seawater | place: Pacific Ocean: South East | collected 2011
AAGGTTAAAAGTTCAAAATATGATTTTTTTGTTTTTAAAGTCCAATCACAATCTATTTGTAAAAAGTTAATATTTTTTATTATTTCAAGGTCTAATGAATTTTTAATTTTATTTTTTAAAATATTAAAAATCGTATCAGTTTTAAAGTTTTTTAAGATGCTATTTTCTATGTATATAACAGGTATTATATTAAAATCTTTTTCATTAAAACCAGCTTTAACTCCTGGAGTTAATATTTTTTTATTTTTCTGGTCAAATTTTAAATCAAATATTTTTAAATATATTTTTTTTATTTTGTTTTTGCTTAAAAACATCTTATGTGCTTGATTTAGTTCTGTGTTGTTTTTCCACCAATATGTTGAATATGAAAATGATGTTTTGTCTTTACAACTACTAACTAATATCATAAAAATTAGTATTATAATAAGATTAGTTCTATGCATTAGTTTTTTATATAAGTTTAACAAAATAGATTTCTTTTTATGTTATTTAAATAGATTTATTTATTAACAATTACTAATTTCAAATATCAACTGGATTTCTAATCCTTTTTAAAAAAATTGATAATGAAATTTTATACATGTAAGAAAATCCTATTACATTCTAAATGAGTCTAGTTCATTATATTTATATTAGGATAATAAACGATAACAAAAGTTTCTGATATTTGTAGGTAGATACTATAAATAGGGATTTTGCTTATCATATAAAGAGTTGTTCCACTCAATTGAGTAGGTTAACTTTTGCGGAATTCATTGACAAAATATCGAAATATTTTTTGGAAGATTTTAAAAATATTTCTTTAATATTTAGTTTAATATTTTAATTATTCTTGCGTGCCTTCTTTTATCATCTCTTGAAGGAGTTATTGTAAATAATACTTTATTACCGACAGTTAGTTCAGATGTCAAATGCCAATTGGATGAAGCTGAAAAATAAAATTCATTGTTGTCAGATTTAATGAAACCATCTTTTCCACGCTCGTTATCGTTAAGTGTTTTTATAATTTCACCTTGTAAGTTTTCAGAGTTTTTTCTATGTTTTGGAGCTTTGTGTCTATTGTCAATTTTGTTGAGCATATTCCAATATTTTTTAATCTCTAATTTTAGATTTTTTAACTCGCTTAATTGAAGTTCACTTTGTTCAAATTGATTTAATTCTTTCAGAATTTTTTGAGGAACTTTCCATTTTTCGTCTTGACGAATAAGTTTAGAAAGACTAAAATGCTTAAATGCTAAATCAAATTCACCTTGTTTTTTTAAAATCGCCCCAATTAAGTAAATTAGATCAATTTTGAATTCAATTGGGCCGAAATTGTTAATAGCTTCAATTGATATTTTAAATGCTGAGTTCAAATCTTGTTTCTCAAAATAGAGTTCTGCTAATTCCTTCTGAATGAACCATTCTCGTTTTCTTTTTAAGATTGTTTCAAGTTCTTCAATTGTATCTTCTGTATTCCCAAGATTTTTCTTTGACAGAGCTACTCGTCTTGAGAGCCAAACATCATTAGAATAGTGGAATTTTTCAATTTTTTCAAGTGCTTCTTTAGATGTGTCAAAACACTCTTGCCATTCGCCTAATTTCATTAAGGCTTTGGTTTTGTAGGCATACCAATTTTCAAAGTCGGATGCCAATTCCATATCCTGGGTACGTCCTTTTCGTTCTACCTGAATAGTGGAACAGTCGTTTGAAAGCTTAGTAGGGTCAATCTGGCTACAAAAATCATTTATAAGTTTCCAGTTAGGAGCAGGTTTCTTCTTTTCTGATTTAAGGACAATTGAAAATAGATTTGAGACTATTGTTTTTGAAAATTCATTATTCAACCCCAAAAGAATGGGGATTAATGTTTCAATTCTTTCAATTAGTTCATTCTTGTCGTAATGAAAATTCTGCTCCTGAATTTCGTCTTCGTCTTCATCAAAGAATTGCGTTTCATCATCAGTATTACTTAAGTTCTCATTTTCTGATTTGTATTTAGACCATAAAAGCCAACCATACGCAGAAAGTACCCTTTCTTTTTGATAGTCAGCAATTTTGATGTCAAATATTTTCATGAATAGAAATCCAGAATCAAATTGATTAGTGTATCTGAGGCAAGAAATAATATCAGAAACGAGATATTCATTATTAGAAAGCTGTTCTTTAGAAAAATTGCCCTTGTTTTCTTTAAAGTGAGAAAGTGCTTCTGAATATCTTTTCTTCTTTTTTAAGTCGGCAATTTGTCGGCTGAAATCAAATAATGATGCCATTTATCTCTCTTTTAGCTTATTAATGATTGTCTGGAAATCAGTCCATAAACTTGTTTCAGTTGATGACAATGCGGAAATTGTTGAGAAAAATCCATCTCCGTCATAATAAAGATCGGCTGCCAGCTTATTGCCAGAACGGATGAGTTGGACTGTATCTTTGTATGGAGCTTGAATGATGTAGCTTATTGTTAAGTACTTTTCTTTAAGATTTTCGTTTAACTGACTATATGCTGAAACTCTCCAATTGTCTCTAATAAAGCCAAAATCATCTATTGCATTATCTGCTATCAGAATATTCAGCATTTCATTGCCAAATTCTTTCGGTTGTGATTTCGTCAAAGAAGGCATATTGAATTGACCTTTTTTATTGTAGTAAATTGAAATTGTGGCTGTTTCTCCAGCGTTCCCTTTTAGCTCATATAATTCTTGATAATTTAGATGATCAATGGAATTGATTCTAATTTTTTTGCTTGCTAACTTTCCTTCAATGAATTGATGTAATTGAAGAAGAGAGGATACAGAATCATCATCTGTAAATTTGTATTTATCTGCTATTTCTTTATTCAGACAACTTAAATCAATGGATGTATCAGAAATGAAGAATAAGTCCTTCCCATTTGAAATTGAAGTTATTGACGCTTTTAAATCAACTTTGTAGAAAGGTGAAATAGGAGTGTAATTGATAAGGCTAACTTTTGATATTGCTCTTATCAAACCTGTATAAATCCATTTGAAGTAGGTTTCGTTTGTTTTTCCATGGCCAGTTTCTACATTAAAGAATATTTCATCCCATTTGTAAGACATAGATTTATGAACCGTTAAAGCCCATCCAAATCGCAATTGTGCAGCATTTTTAAATTTGTAATAATCTGTTGCTGGCATTTTGCTTAGTTCACTTTGAATTTTGCGTAAAACTTTAATTTTTACACGCTCATTATTTTCCAATTTTTGCAACAAGTCTTCTAATTCTTCATCAATGTCATATTTGCCTTTTTTAAAGTTATCTAACTCTTCATCTGCCAATTGATCTAAAAGAATTTTGTAGGAAATGATTTCTTCTTTGGAAAGTTCACCTTTATCACTTTGTCTGAAATTTTCTAGGCTGAGAAAACTAATTGTGTGATTTGATTCCTGTAATTTGATGGTGACTTCTCGGAAAGTCAAAGGCGTTTTTAATTTTTCCGTTTTTGTTATCGTATTTGACACAAATTCAACTTTTCCAAATTGTCCATTGAAAATCTTTTTTGGTTCAGCAAAAGGGTCCTTTCCCTCTTCAACTCTTATGTTGTTTCCAAAAATGACTAAATCCCCTTTTGTTAAGTCATTTCCGTTTTTAAGGATTGAGTTCTTAATCCATAAATTTACTCTCTTAGCATCAAAATTTGAGTAGCAAAGAATATGTGAGTTTAAAGTTGATTTAAAAGCGTTTTCAATTCCTTCTTTCAATTCATCCTTTGTTAAGATTTTCAGAGAATCGGAAAACTCAAATTTTAGGTTGTTGAAAGATTTGTTACGAATAGAATTAACTGCTTTTAATCCTTCTGTAACAATCGGAGATTTCTTTTCTTTGTCAACAAGTTGAAATGCTTTAGATTTAAAGTTGTATTCATCCTCTAAATATTCAGTGTTTAGTGCAGTTTCTTCTTTTTTGCCAATTGAAAGTTGAAAGCTGTCTCCAATGAAAATGATTTTTCGCTTTGAATTTTTTAAGTCTGTAAACTCAATAAAATCATTCAACAACTTTCCTGAACCAAATCGCAAGTCTATAGATTGGTGGTAATTATCTGATATTAGATGAGATTCATCTACAATGAAAATTGCTTCTTCTGTATCATCTGATTTTTTGAGAGGAACTATTTCTATATCTATTTTGTCTTCGTATTGATTTTTAGTTTCTTCTTCTTGTGTATTAACTGCACTTGTAATTTTTCCACCGTATATATTAGAATAGATACTGTCAAATTTTAAGTTAGTACTCTTTAATAAATTGTTGGCTACTCGACCAGATGATGCAAATAGTTTAGCTTCTGGAATTTGATTATTGTATGCAACATGCTGTATATATGGAATTAAATGAGTTTTTCCGCTTAATGATGTTCCTTGAAGGACAAAAAAACGGTCATCTTGAGATTTTATGAAGGATTCAATTTCTTTAAGCGCAGACTTTTGGTCAGAGTAAAGGTTTTCAAAATCTAATTCCGTTTCATAAGTTGAAAAATCAGATGCACCACTGTAATTTTCTGAGATGTCAAATATGTCAGCTCTGAAAACTTTCTTAAAAACATTAAATGATTGCTGTGATAGTGACACTTCTTTGTCAGATATATCAATAATATCTTTAATCTTTTCAAGGTAGTTTGACTTATTTATTATGAAAAAATTAAGTTCCTCTTTAGGTGGTATTTTTCCAATTAACTCAATTGATTTTTGAAAACAAACTGTTCTTAATGTGTGATGAGGATTAAAGCAGTCTGATTTCGGTAACTTGTCTAAAATATAGTTCTCTACAACTTTTATGAATTTGTGTTTTTGATTTTTTAGTTGTATGAATGGATTGATTGAATTTCCTCCCTTAATTGTTATACCTTTCTCATTAGTCCATTTTCCAAAATCAAATTCTGATTTGGCGTTTTTTGGCAAGGTAATTTTACCACCAAAATTTTTAAAGTCTATTATACAAACTGCTTTTTTAGTAATTAGTAACGCATCAATTTGAAGTCTTTTTTCTGCTTCACATTCAGAGTTTGCAATTAGAAGTCCATTAAGAGAATATTTTTCAAACATATTATTTAGGTTTTCAGCAAACTCCCTAAAGAAGGTGTTCTCGTAATTTCTTATAGCTGTTCCTTTTCTGATTTCAAGCATAATTATTAACTAATCTGAATATTCTATATTTAATAATACTTCATTATATAAGCATTAGCTTTTCAAATGTAAATACTATTTTTGAGGTAACTCGTAATCTATCAGAAAAATATAATTTAAAGCGCTTTACATACCACAACAATAAAAATTAACCCTTATAATTCAATATATTATGAATGTTTTTTTAGATAGAGTAGAACATATAGTAGGACACTATTGGTTGTCTTTTAAATACCTTTAATTTTAGGTCAAATATTTTTAATTAGCTTTGAAAAAATATTCATTGTGAAAAAGCTACTATTAATATTAATCTGTCTGCCAATGATTGGTTTTGGGCAATCTGATAATCTAAAAAGAAAAACTAAAAAGATTAATAAAAATGCAAAAGAAAAATTCTCAGTTGCCGTAAATTTTCTTAAAGATAAAAATGCTAATCATGCTTCCTACTTTAATGATGCTGCTGATTTGTTTTCAAAATCAATAAATTATGAGCCTAATGCATATGCATACTTATTTAGGGCTTTTTGTGATTTAAATTATGTTCCTTTTAAGAAAAAACATCAGTGGAGTGATGATTTTTTAGATGAATATGATATATTTTTATTAAAAGATGGACTTGGCTACGATTGTAAATATATTGATGAAAATAATATTTCGTTTTTCAATTTACAAAGAGCTGTTAAGGATTTAGAAACTATTTTAAATATTGATGAAATTTTATTAGAGGACAATTATCGTAATAGTATATATTCTCATGAAATTGCAGAATTGTTCTTAAAGCCAATAAAACCTTGTCTAAACAATTTAAAGTATAAAAATAGAAATGGGGAATTAAATGTTTTTCTTGATTCAACATATAAATATGTTACAAGTAATGACAATTATCTTTACTATGGAAAATTAAAATTTGTTGAAGGAGTTGCTAATGATTTGGTTGTTTTGTATTACAAAAATGGAAAGAAACATCTAGAATGTACTTTAGCTAAAAGTGGTTTTGGAATTGATAGTTATAAGATATTTTCAGAAAATGGTTTTATTAAGGAAGAAGGGACTTATGATTTAGAATCTGGCAGAGCAGTAAATAATTTTCATAAAAATCAACGAAAAATTAAATCAAAAGACTTTACTTCATTGCATTGGAATTTATTAAAAGTGCCGACAAAAATTTATAATGAAAATGGTAATTTAATTAAAGAGTATAACTTTTTAAAACATAAAGGATATGCAGAATTAATAAAAGAATTTGATGATGATGGAAAAATAAATTTTGAAATAGTTTATGGAAAATCTATAGGTTATAATAATAAAATAAAATTTCGAAAATTTTATTATGAAAATGGAAATCCAAAACTAATTTGGAAACAATTAGAATCAAATAATAGTAAATTTCTTGATAGAATACATAATTTAAAAAAAGATGAATTTTTTGAAAATGGAAATCTAAAGAAAACAATTAATTATCCTTTGTTCAAATGTGATAATTGTAAACATAAGCACCGACTTATTTATAAAGAAGTTATTGATTATTATAGCTATAATAATGCACCTAAGATGTATTCTGTTTATATAGAAAAAAGTGAAGGAGAAACATGGTATCCAGAGATGAATTTTAATGATGATGACGAGAAATTAATTTATAAGATTGAGTATCCAAATAATAAAAATAATTCTCAAGAATATGAGGATTTTTCTTTATTTAGTGAGTCTAATTTTATTATTAATAATACAGATATTAGAAATATTAACGAATATAATTTAGAAGACTTTATATATTTATTTTTAGATGAATGTAAATTAAATGGTATTAAAATTGATGAGCAGAAAATAGATATATGGTTTAATTCTCAGTTGACTAATCCAACTATTGCAATAGCAGTTGGTATGAATCAAGATTCAAGAATTTCTGTAGAAGTGAATCCCTCAGAATGGAAATCGTCTTCTGTTACAAAAAAATTATATATAATGTATCATGAACTTGGTCATGATGTTTTTAATTTAGAACATGGACAAGGTGGGAAAATGATGTTTTGTTTTGCTGAAAGAGATTATTCATGGACTGAATTTTTTATTCACAAAAGATTTATGTTTGATTATATTAAATCAAGACAAAAATAAAGAAGGTTAATTCTCCAAGACTTTTACATATAGCAACTCATGGTTTTTTCTTTGCTAGTAATGAAAATGAATATGATCCCGTTGGAAAATTAATGGGTTTAGAAAAAAAAATATCTTATGATAATCCGTTAATGAGGTCAGGATTACTTTTTTCTGGCGCACAAAATAAAATAAGAGGTGAAAATCTAGTTGACTATAATGGAGTTTTAAGTTCTTTAGAAGCTAGAGAATTAGATCTATTAGAGACTGAATTAGTAGTTTTAAGCGCTTCTGAGACTGGTGTTGGGGATTATGTCACCGGAGAGGGTTTTTATGGCTTACAGAGAAGTATTTTAGAGTCAGGAGCCGAGAATGTTATTATTAGCTTATGGAAAGTTGATGATGCATCAACGCAAGTATTAATTACTACCTTTTATAAAAACTGGATAGAGAAAGGAATGACTAAAAGAGAATCTCTTAAACAAGCTCAAATTACTGTAAAAAATACTGATGGTTACTCATCTCCCTATTATTGGAGAGCTTTTGTTTTAATTGGCAAATAGTTTTTTTAATCATAAATTCATTCTTGATGTTTACCTTTTTGAAGTTTTGGTATATACTTATGTAAATAAATATTAATTATATTTTAATATTATATCACAAATTTTGTCAATTTTCACAAATTATTTTGTTTGAATATAAACGATTTTTTCTTGAATTAACGACTTTATCAAAATAAAGTGTAATATAATTTTTTTAGTTTTGGTAATATTTTAATTAAATATGAAAAAATTATTATTATCTTTTTTATTTATTTTTCCTTTAAGTATTATTGCTCAGAACTCTTTCTTAAATAATGACTATCAATTATTTAAGAAACATTCAATTTCTGAAATTTTAAATGAAGCTAGAATGCAGGGCTATTCGGTAATGAATTCTAGTAATGGAAATATGATTAAATATGCTGGAATTCATCCAATAATTGAACTACAACTTAGAATTGGAAAAGGGAACACAAATTTTGAATATTATCAAATTGGTTTCGTTCAAAAAATATTGTATTTGATGGATGATGATTTAGATGAGATTTATATTTGGAAAGTTGAGACAGTTATTTCATTATATCCTTATGAAAATATTTCATCTTCTACAATAAACAGAAGATTTTCAAAAGTTGAAAAATATATTAAGAAATCTCTTATGCAAAAAAAATATAAGTTTTTTGATAAAAGTGAAAGATTTAGTTTTAAAGATTCTTATGATAATTCTTACAACTTTCTTGAAGATAGCAAATTTTCTAATAAATCAGATACAATACAAATCTCCATTGGTTATTCTTCTACAAAAGTTTTAAATAAAGATAAAAACGAATATATGCCAATGGAAAAAATGATAATAATGACTGAAGATGTTATTCATGGTGCTTTTTTCAACTCATTACAAGAATTATCAGAAAAAACATCTAATAAGTCATTAGAAAAATTGAAATACGTAATAAATAATCAGGATATAAGGGATGTCAATATTTATGATTTAGAAGCATTTATAAATGTTTTTTTAGATGATTGTAAAAAAAGTAATTTAAAAATTAATTTTGATCAAAAGATTACTGCAACTTTTGAAGCGCTTGATGATCCATTAATTGCACTTGCTTATGGCTTAGGTTTAGATGATGAAATTATTATAGTTGTTGATCCCATGAAATGGAAAAACGCATCAATTGAGAAAAAGTGGTATGTGATGTATCATGAACTTGGTCATGATGTTTTAAATTTCAAACATGGTCAAGCTGGAAAAATGATGTTTAATTTTGCTGATAGGGAGTATACATGGGATGAGTTTTTTGAGGATAAAAAATATATGTTTAATTTAAAAAAAAATAATCAATGAAAAAGATAATATTAATATTTGTTTTTGTTTCATTAATTGTATCATCTACAAATGGTCAACATTTTTCTGATAGATTTGGTGTAAATAATGAACATGTAAAAGAAATAGGCCAATTAATGAAAGAGGCTTTTGCAATACATTTTTTAATGTTAAAAAATGATATTGATGAATTAAGTGCTTTTTTTTCTGATTATAATTATTATTCTGAGGAATCAGATAATGATAACGAACTTTGGTTCTATAAATTAAATTTAGATGATTCAAATGAAAACGATTATAACATTACTATAAGAAAACCATTTGATGTTTCAGAGGATATTCAAAATGCTATGGAAGTCTTTTTTTTAATACCAAATAATCCAGAAAACGAAAATATGTTTCAGTATTCTAAATATAAAGGAGATTATATAAATACTGCAATAACTGCTAATTTTTATGAATCATTTTCTAGAATGGAAAATTGGTCTGTTTGTGATGAGCCTAATACAAAATGTAATATCACTCTTTACAAAATGACAGATAAAATGTTAGAATCATCTAAAGATGATAAAAAAATGTCAAACTTTGAAGTTTCAGAACATGGTATTTCATATACTTGGCTAAATGATAACGGAAATACAAATTTTATTTATCGTTATTCAAATTTTTTATCTCTTGCTGGAGAAGGTGATGACGATGGATTAAAAATGTTTACTGGCCCTGGAAATACACTTATATCAATTAAGAAATCTGTTAGAGAACTTAATAATGGTAGTTATAATACAATGATGACCTTAATATCTTACTATAATGATAATATGAATCCTAGTGATTTTAATTATAAAGAGTTTATGGCTTTTGACTTAGATATGAGAATATGGGGTAAAGATAAAAAACAATAATTTTTATTTAAAAAACTTTAAATCCAAAGCTTAATCTTTACTTTTTATATTTATAAAATAATTTATTAATTTTATTTAAAAAAAATTTAGTTATGAAAAAAATACTGTCAATTTTTTTACTAATAGTTTTCTTATTTTCTGGTTGTTTTACTAAAAGAATTTCTGAAACAATGCAATCTTGGGTAGGTCATCATAAATCTAGTTTAATTCAATCATGGGGCCCTCCATCTAGTATTTCAGATGATGGTAAGGGAGGTGAAATTTACATTTATAATTTTGATAGAAATTTAAATACTACTCATACTACTACTTATAATCAATATAATAATTCTTTAAATACTACTTCAAGAAATAATTCCTATACAGCAAATAGAATGTTTTTTATAAATAAAGATGGGAATATTTATAATTGGAGATGGAAAGGGTTATAGTTTAGAAATTGATTGATAATAATATCAATAATTAACAGCTTTCTTGATGTGTTAGTAGTTGGTCTATACCTTGAGTCTGCTTATTATTCTAATAAAGCAATAAAAATTCTTCAAATAGATTCAAAAAAACGAAACCTTAATTAATTTAATATATTTATAAAATCATGAAAAAAACACAACTCCTTCTAATTTTTTTGTTAATATCAAACTTATGTTTCAGTCAATATTATACTGGACAAAGAGTATTTAGCAATAAATTTCCTAGTGAAATTAAAGATTATAATCAAGATACTTATTTAATGATTGATAATACTTGCAGAAATTGTAATGATATTATTGTAGCTGTTGAAGATATTTATAATAATAGAGTTATTCAGCATGCTTATATAAATTCAGGAGATTCTTATAAATTTAAATCTATTCCAGTTGGATCATATGTTTGTAAATATATGTGGACAGATGTATTAGGCAAAAGAAGATATGAAAAAGATAATAAAACTATGACATATAAAGCTAGAGAATATGGTGGCTATGTCATTACTCTTGAAGAAACTACTTATGGTAATTTATCTCAGTCAAGTATTAGTGAAAATGAATTTTTTGATTAACTATTAAAAAATGGAATTAGAAGATTACATAGAAAACGAAGGCCTTAGCAAGGCTCTGTTTTCAGTTTATCCTAAACTTATTGGAGTAGATTTCTCTTCTGTTATTTATAATAAAATCGAATAGCTATTTATTTGATGAAAAAAATATTATTTCTTTAAGTGTATGTAATCCTTGCAGTGTATTAATTAATAATAAGAATACTGGTTTAATTTATGCCAAAACTTTAGATGATAATTTAGAGAGATCACTGAAAGATCTTGATAATAATATTGCTTCTAATATTTATCCAGAACTTTCTGAGCTGTTGAAAGTCAGGCTTTTCATTCAAATGAATTATATTTTAATGCTAACTACTATATAGATCTTTATGATGATAATTCGATGATTTCTGAATACCTTATCTCAACAAGATTTAATTTCTAATATTTATAGAAATCTTTATTTACTTTTTTAACTTTTATTTACCTTCATACATTAATTCACCAGTTTCATAATACATTTTATTGTGATCATGAGGTATTCCATCTTTATTTTGTACAGTTGATTTTAATTTTCCGTTTGGGTAGTGTTCTTCAATTTTTTCTTCCATAATTTTATTTTTATTCTCTACTCAAATATAATAATTGATAAAGATTCATAAATTATTATATCTTTCAGCATTGTTTTAATGGTGAATAAATATTCCTTAATCACATTTTTTGGACACAATTAGTACTTGAAAATATGCAATTAATCTTTTTGTTTGAATGGATAAATAAATTTAGGTTCTTAATTCGATTTATTACAGTTATACTTTTTGCTTTAATAATTGATATTATTACTGTTGAATCATTTGGATATATTTTAGAAGATCTTTTTAAAATTCCTGAGAAAGAAATGATGAATGGAATTTATTGGGGAGATGCTTTCATTTCAAGAATCATCATATCTCTTTTAGGCACGTTTATTGGGGGTTATGTTATTGGAGCATCTTTGAGCAAAAAAGAAAATATTGCTACATTTTTATATGTATTTCCAATTTTGTGTTTTTGGATAGTTGCTATTATTGGATATTTTCATTTAAGTAAACTCCCACATAATATTGATAATCCTATTTTTTCTATGTTTTCCAGGTGGAAGTTGATTCCTCTTATTATATCAATTTTTACAGTTCCTTCTGCGTATTTAGGTTGTTATTTTGGATGTTTAAATAGAATAAAATATAAACGAAATTATAGTATTCTTAATATTAAGTTATATAATTTAATTTGGTTTATTCCTACCTTTTATTCTTTTGCAATTTCAGTAATTAGTATGCTAATTATTAGTATTTTTTATAGTTTTTGGATTGGTGATAATCCCCTGCAAAACACATTCGCTTTTTTATCAAATAATCAATTTATAATTGAACTTCTTTCAATACTTAGTTTATGTATAATATTAATGACATCTATTACGCTTTGTCAAACAGCCTATAGTTACCTATCTAATGAAACAAAAATTGTTAGATTTAAGAATCTTAAAATATTTGGTACAACTATATATTTTTGGGTGTTATTTGTATTTACATTTAATTTTCCTGATATTATTTTTCTTTCATTTGAAACAGATTCTCTGTCTACAAAAGCAGCTAATGTTTTAGGATTAATGCCTAAAGATTTTTCTAGTGGAATAAATCTATCAGTAATACTTTTTAGCTCCTATATAACTGAAGAGATAGCAGTTAAATTATTGCGTAAAAATAAATTAATTAATACATTTTTTGAGTCACTTACAGCTTATAGAAAAAATCTATTTAATAAGAAATCTTGAGTTAAAAAATAAAACGGATAATTAGGAAAAAAATAAGCGTATAGATTAATGAACCAATAACTGCTTGTTTCAGAGCTAATTTTTTATGGGATCCTTCAAGTAAGGCTTTTTCTTCTTTAGAACTTACGGGACCTAAATTTGATTGTTTTCTTTCAATTCTTCCTACAGCACCGTTATAGTTAAGAAATGTTAAAAAAATAAATAATATTAAATACAATATTTTCATTGCTAGTAATGGTTTCTGTTTTTTGAATCTTCTTGATGTAAATTAATTGCTTTTTTAGAATAATAAATTGCAGTAATTAAAGCGAGAATAGAAAAAATGAAATTATATCCTAAGAAAATGAAATAATTATAAAGAGTATGTACTAGTGTCGCTAAAAATAAACCTTTATAAAATAACAAATTTTCTTTCTTTGAGAATTTAGCTAATCCAACAAAATAACCTAAAATAACTCCACATACAGCATGAAGTGGAATTGCAGTAAACATTCTAATTATAGCAACATTTATCTCTTGATCTTTATTGTTTAAAACATATGATATATTTTCAACTGTTGCAAAACCAAGACTAATCATAACTGCATATACTATACCATCCATTGGCTCATTAAACTCAACCTCATTATACATGTACTTTTTTAAAAAGAAAAATTTTACACCTTCTTCAATTAAAGCAATGCCAAAAAAAACATAGAGAAATAGATTTGAAAATAAACTTTGATTACAAATTATTTCTAAAAATAGTGCAGGAATTATTCCTAAGCAACCAAGCATAAAACTTTTAATTATTAATCGTTTAGGCTCCTTATCATACTTGTCTTTTTGATAAATATAATAAGCTATTAGAACGGGAGGTAATATTGCTAAAAGTAATGCCATAAATTTCTGAATTGATGTAAATATATTATATTTTTTATTAAAATGTAAAATGCTTATTTTTATGGGCAAAGATATTTATTGCCAACATGTTAAAAGTAAATTATATATGATTGAATTAGATGAAAATGGAGTAACAATAAGAGCAAAAAGAGGTGCAAAGACAGGAGAACTATATGATTTAAATGGAAAGTCATATTTAGTTGTAGATAGAAATCAATTAGAATCTATGGTTTACTCAGGTAAAGATGTTTCTAATGTTGTAACTAGTAAAGTTAACATGATGCTTCATCTTTTTTCTGGTATGGAAGATTTTAATCAAGATATTAGTTCCTGGGATGTTAGTTCTGTTAGAAGCATGACTGCTATGTTTTCTGGTGCTAAGTCATTTAACCAAGATATAAGTCATTGGGAGGTCTCTTGCGTTGATCAAATGGAATGTATGTTTGATGGAGCTGACAGCTTTAACTGCAATATTAGTACATGGAATCCTAAGTATGTTTCTAACATGAGAAGTATGTTTGCAAATACTAAATCTTTTAATCAGCCTGTTGGAGAATGGAACCTCTCTATTTGGACGGATTTATCATTTATGTTTCATAATTCAGTAGCATTTAACCAAGATTTAAGTAATTGGGATGTTGGCTCTTGTAATGTAATATCAATGTTTGAAGGAGCAATCTCTTTTAATCAAAATTTAAGATGGTTCCAAAAGCCGTCAGTTAAACAATCTTTTAATAGGTTATTTAGGGATGCAGTAAATTTTAATGGAGATATTTCATCTTGGAATGTTGTTAATGTTAGTCATATGGATGAAATGTTTAGAGGAGCTAAACTTTTCAATCAAGATATTTCTAACTGGAATGTTGAAAATGTTGAAAAGATGGACAGAATGTTAAATGGTGCAGAATCATTTAATCAGGATATAAGTGATTGGAAAATACATCACAAATTAAAATTAAAGAAACCATCAGGTTTTTTGACAGGAGCAAAAAAAATAAACAAAGATTTTAGTCCATTTACACTTCAAAAAAAGAAACCTATAAAGTTAGTTGCAAAGCAAAGTATTTTGTCATCAGAAGATAAAAAGGATCTTGCAAAAATTAAAAAACTCTTAAAAAATAATGATATTGATAAGGTAAATACTGGACTAGAGCTTTTTAAAACTTTAAACAAATCATGTTTTTTTGAAGAAATATTAAGTGGCTGTGAAATTATTGAGATTACTAATTTATATTATAAACCTACTTTTGGTTTTTTTAATAATTCTGAAGATATTGTATTCAAAAATAGTAACCTCATCTATAATAATTTCTTTGAAGGAAATAAATCAAATCAAATAAACTTAGATTATGTTTTTATAAATTTAATTGCTTTTGCCCCTGAAAATTGTAATATTCATGAAAGTTTAAAGAAAAAAAATATTCATTCTTTAATTTTAAAGGATAGATTATTTGTTAATCCTTCAAATGAAGAGATTAATTTTGAATTTCCAATTAACTTACTAAGCGAGCTTAAAACATTTGTTGTGTATCCTAATAGTTTATTTAATTGGCATGCCAATATTTTAAATCATCTCACAAAAATTGAACATTTAATAATTCCTAAGGTTTTATCTAATAAATTAGAAAATTTAAATTTTTTAAAAAATTGTTCTGGTTTAAAGAAGTTGTATATACAGAGAATGGAAAATTTTGGTGCAGCATACCCTCTTTACCCAGGTAAAAATGTTTTTTTATCAGATTTTAGTTTAGAAGGACTAGAGTTTGTTTCCATTTTAGAGGATTTATTTTTAGAATTTCCAACATTTGATGTTGATGTTAGCTTAGACTGTTTGTCAAAACTTAAAAAATTACAAAAACTATCTTTA
>MDTG01006345.1_pt1 | contig 15558 bp, 13 predicted proteins | sample 811421 | NCBI WGS metagenome assembly MDTG01 (sample SAMN05326645, study PRJNA326480) | marine metagenome | isolation source: seawater | place: Pacific Ocean: South East | collected 2011
CCTAAAGAGTTTAAATTTTCAGACGAGAATTTAAAAAAAGCTCAGGAAATTTTAAAAAGATACCCCGAAAAAAATAAAAAAAGCGCTGTTATGCCTTTTTTATATTTAGCACAAAGACAAAATAACAATTGGATTCCATTAGTTGCTATGAAGTATATAGCAAATTTTTTATCCATGCCTTATATTTCTGTTTATGAGGTAGCAACATTTTACACTATGTATAATTTAGCTCCAGTCGGAAAACATTTTATACAAGTGTGTACCACAACTCCATGTTTAATTCGGGGAGCAGATAAAATTGTAAATTTATGTAAGAAAAAAATTTCACCTAATGAAAATGAAATTTCTAAAAAAGGAAGCTGTTCATGGATGGAAGTAGAGTGTTTAGGAGCGTGTGTAAGTGCTCCTATGATGCAAATAAATGATGACTATTATGAAGATCTTGACGAAAAAAGTACAATAGAAATTTTAGACTCACTAATTAAAGACAAACCTTTAAAACCAGGTTCTTTTAGAGGTCGTAAAAATACCGCTCCTGAAAAACAACAAAAAGTTAATGGAGAAAATCATGCTTAAACAAGAAAATAAGATATTTAAAAATTTATATAATAATCATGGTTGGGAAATCGATAATGCAATAAACAGGGATGACTGGAAGGATACAAAAAATATTATTTTAAAAGGAAGAGAATGGATTATCAATGAGGTAAAAACCTCAGAATTAAGAGGAAGAGGAGGAGCAGGTTTTTCTACAGGTCTTAAATGGTCTTTTGCTCCTAAAAAATTAGGCGCACGACCACATTATTTAGTAATTAACGCAGATGAGTCTGAGCCTGGAACATGTAAAGATAGAGATATATTAAGATTTGAACCACAAAAATTAATAGAGGGGAGCTTAATAGCTGGTTATGCAGTAAATGCTCACGTTTGTTATATTTATATAAGAGGTGAGTATTTAAATGAGGGCAGAAGGTTACAAGAGGCTATAGATCAAGCCTATAAAAAAAATTTTTTAGGAAAAAACGCATGTGGTTCTGGATGGGATTTTGACATACATATACATTATGGTGCGGGCGCATATATTTGTGGTGAAGAAACAGCTTTATTAGAAAGTATAGAGGGAAACAAAGGCCAACCAAGGTTGAAACCCCCTTTTCCTGCTTTAGTAGGTTTGTATGGATGTCCAACAATAGTCAATAACGTTGAAACAATAGCAGTAGTTCCTACTATTTTGAGAAGAGGTGGTAAATGGTTTGCTTCCTTAGGTAAACCAAAAAATACAGGTACTAAGATATTTTGTATATCCGGAAATGTAAACAATCCGTGTAACGTTGAAGAAGAAATGGGAATTTCTTTAAAAGAATTGATTGAAAAACATGCAGGAGGAGTCGTAGGAGGCTGGGAAAATCTTCAAGCTGTAATACCTGGAGGTTCATCTATGCCTTTATTATCCAAAAAGATCTGTGATACGATAACAATGGATTTTGATACATTAATAGAAAACAAAAGCGGTTTAGGTACAGCGGGTATAGTAGTGATTAACAAAGACCAAGATATCGTTGCTTGCATGGCAAGGATAGCAAGATTTTATAAACATGAAAGTTGTGGTCAATGCACTCCATGTCGAGAGGGAGCAGGATGGATGTGGAGAATACTTGATAGAGTTGTAAAAAGAAAAGCTACTTTTAATGATATTGATTTATTGTCTGACGTTACAAAACAAATAGAAGGTCATACAATATGTGCCTTTGGTGAGGGTTCTGCATGGCCTGTGCAAGGTTTACTTAGACATTTTAGAAAAGAGATTGAAAGTCGATGCAGAGAAGAGCCATTGATTAAAAAGAAAATTGATAATCCTTATTTAGTGGATCAGCATATTTTGGAGAACAAGAATGCCTAAAATTATAATTAATGGAAAAGAGATAGAGTTTGAAAGAGGTATGACAGTGCTCCAAGCTTGCGAACTTGCTGACGTTGAAATACCAAGATTTTGTTATCATGAGAAATTATCAATAGCTGGTAATTGTAGAATGTGTTTAGTAGAGTTGGAAAAATCTCCAAAACCTATTGCTTCATGTGCAATGCCTGCAACCGAAGGTATGAACATTAAAACTAATACAGCTTTTGTTGAAAAAGCCAGAAAGGGTGTAATGGAGTTTTTACTTGCTAATCACCCATTAGACTGTCCAGTTTGTGATCAAGGAGGTGAATGTGATTTACAAGATCAGTCCATGTATTATGGAGTAGACAAATCACGGTTTGTAGAAAATAAAAGACAAGTTAAAGAAAAATACATGGGTCCGTTGATAAAAACCCAAATGACGAGATGTATCCATTGCACAAGGTGTGTTAGATTTGCGACCGAAGTTGCCGGAGTCCCAGAGATCGGAGCAATAGGCCGAGGGGAGAATATGGAAATAACAACTTACCTAGAAAAATCAATGGAGTCAGAACTTTCAGCTAATGTAATTGACTTGTGTCCAGTTGGAGCTCTAACCTCAAAACCATATGCATTCGAAGCTCGACCTTGGGAGTTAAAAAAAACTGAGAGTATAGATGTTATGGATGCAGTTGGTTCAAATATAAGAGTTGATACATACAACTGGGAAGTAAAAAGAATATTACCGAGACTTAACAATGATATTAACGAAGAATGGATCTCGGATAAAACAAGATACTCATGCGACGGCTTGCTTAAACAAAGGTTAGATGTACCATATGTTAAAAAAAATAACAAACTTCAAAAATCTACTTGGGACGAGGTCATTTCAATTTTAGCTGAGAAAATCAAAATAATAAATCCAAATGAAATTGGCGGTCATATTGGAGATATGGTAAATTTAGAAAATGCCTTAAGTTTTAAAAAATTTTTTTCAGTATTAAAAAGTAATAATTTAGAATTTAGGGAGAGAAAATTTTATATTAATTCAACTGAAAAAAATAATTATATATTTAATTCTTCAATTAAGGGTATAGAGGAGTCTGATTTAATTCTTTTAGTTGGCACTAACCCAAGACATGAAGCCACTATGTTGAATGCAAGGATTAGAAAAGTGTTTGCCCAAAAAAGAATTCCAATCTACTCTATCGGAAATCCTGGGGACCTCACGTATAATTATAGTATAATTGGTCACAAAACAGATGACATAAAAAAAATATTTAATAACGAAACGGAATTTTCGAAAAAATTATTAAGCTCAAAAAAACCTATAATTATAATCGGAGAGTCAGCTTTAGAGCTAAAAAGTGGAGAATATATCATTGAAGGATTTAAAAATTTTTTAAGAAAAAATAATTTTATCAATAATGACTGGAATGCATTTAATTTCTTGCCACAAAATGCTTCAACGGTCGGTTTATTAGATTTAAATATTTTAGATAAACGAGATGAAAATAAGAATTATTTTTTTGAGAAGTTAGATAAAAATCAATTTAAATTATTATATCTTTTAGGCTCAGATAACTTAGAGGTAAAAAAAAATAATGAATTTATTGTATATCAAGGAAGTCATGGCGATAGAGGAGCAGAGATTGCTGATATAATTCTTCCTAGTGCTACTTTTACTGAACAAAATGGGCTTTATGAAAATCTTGAGGGAAGAGTTCAAGAATGTAAAAAGGCTTCTTATCCAATAGGAGAAGCATTAGAGGACTGGAAAATTTTTAATTTAATTTTAAAAGAATTAGGAAAAAATGAAAATTTATCAAATTTTGAATCATTAAGAAAAGAAGTAATCGATACAATTCCAAATTTTTCAAAATTAAATGAACTGCCTTGTTTTAAAGAAATTACCGTTAAAGATACGTCTTCAAATTTTTTTAGTGAGGAAGTTACTATAAAGGAATTAGATTATTATTTTACTAATTCAATCTCTAGGGCTTCTAAGACGATGAGCGAATGTAGACAAATTAAACATAGTGCGAAAAAAACTGGAACCGATAATTTATGATAGAATATTTACATATTTTAGGCCAAGAAGTTTACAAAATAGTTTTTTTACTTGTACCGATACTAGTATCCGTGGCCATGATTGTTTGGTTAGATAGAAGAGTTTGGGGTTTAGTGCAAAAAAGAAGAGGGCCTAATGTAGTTGGACCATTTGGACTTTTTCAAACGATAGCCGATGCATTAAAGTATATCTTCAAAGAAATTATAATACCAGCAAGTGCTAACAAAGTAGTTTTTATTCTTGCTCCAATTGTAACTATGACCTTGGCTTTGGTGGCTTGGGCGGTAATCCCAATGAGTGAAGATTTAGTTTTAGCAAATATCAATGTAGGAGTTCTATACCTATTTGCAATTTCTTCTCTTGGTGTCTATGGAATCATAATGGGGGGATGGGCGTCCAATTCTAAATACCCTTTTTTGGGAGCAATTAGATCTGCTGCACAAATGGTTTCTTATGAAGTCTCAATTGGAATTATAATTATTAATGTTCTTTTGTGCGTAGGATCATTAAATTTAAATGATATTGTTCTTGCACAAAAAGAATTGTGGTATGTGATACCTCTTTTTCCAATGTTTGTAATTTTTTTTATCTCAGCACTTGCAGAAACCAACAGACCACCTTTTGATTTACCCGAAGCAGAAGCTGAATTAGTGGCTGGTTATCAAACAGAGTATTCAGGAATGATGTATGCAATGTTTTGGTTAGGAGAATATGCAAATATACTTTTAATGTGTGCAATGGGCTCAATACTTTTTCTTGGTGGTTGGTTACCAATAATGAATGTTTATCCACTTAATATAATTCCTGCTCCATTTTGGATGATATTAAAAATTTTATTTTTATTTTTATTGTTTGCGTTGATCAAAGCTATTGTTCCAAGATACAGATACGACCAACTAATGAGATTAGGTTGGAAAGTATTTTTACCATTTTCTTTAGTGTACCTAGTGTTTACAGCAAGTTTTTTATTTTACTTCGATAAATTACCTAAGGTGAATATTTAATGAATTTAAACAGACTATTAAAAACTATATTTCTTGTAGAGTTTATTAATGGACTATACATGGCTGTAAAAGAATTATTTAAAAAATCAAAAACTATTAATTACCCTTTTGAAAAAGGACCAATTAGTCCTCGTATGAGAGGGGAGCATGCCTTAAGAAGATACCCTAATGGTGAAGAGAGATGCATTGCTTGTAAATTATGCGAAGCAGTTTGTCCAGCGCAAGCTATCACAATTGAGTCTGCAGAAAGGTCAGATGGCAGCAGGAAAACTACTCGTTATGACATCGATATGCTTAAATGTATATACTGTGGACTTTGTCAAGAGTCCTGTCCAGTTGATGCCATTGTTCAAGGACCGAATTTTGAATTTGCTACTGAAACTAGGGAGGAACTTTATTACAACAAAGAAAAACTTTTAGAAAATGGTGATAGATGGGAGTCGGTTTTAGCAAAAAATATAAAGCTAGATAAACCCTATAGATAGATGATAGTTCACTCAATTTTCTTCTATTTCTTTTCAATAATTGCTATTTTTTCTTCTTTAATGGTAATTACTTCCCGAAGTACTATTAACTCAGTTTTCTTTTTAATATTAGATTTTATTTCAGTTGGATGTCTTTTTATTATGGTTGGAGCTGAATTTTTAGGAATGATATTATTAATTGTTTATGTAGGCGCGGTCGCCGTACTATTCTTATTTGTTGTTATGATGCTTAACGTTGCTGAACAAAAGCAATCATGGTTTATCGGAAAAAAATCAACTCATATTCCAACAGGTTTGATTGTTAGTGTATTGATTTTGTTAGAGTTATTGGTCGTAGTTGGGGGCTGGAAATACAAAGAAGATGTAATGTCAAGTAGCACATTACTTATATCAGATATATCAAATACCCATCAATTAGGCTTAGTTATGTACACAGACTATATTTTATATTTTCAGTTAGCTGGAATAGTCCTTCTTCTGGCCATGATTGGAGCAATTCTTCTAACATTCAGAAAAAGAGAGGGCGTGAAAAAACAAAGTTATATAAATCAGATTTCAAGAAATCCATCAACCGCGGTAGAACTAATGGAAGTAAAATCTGACCAAGGAGTTAAGATAGATGATTGAAATTGGTTTAGGGCATTATTTGTCATTAGGAGCTATAATTTTTTTTCTAGGTGTAATTGGAATATTTTTAAATAGAAAAAATGTAATAGTTATATTGATGTCAATTGAGCTAATCTTGTTAGCGGTTAATATTAATTTGATATCATTCTCAATTTTTTCTGGTGATATTGTTGGGCAAATTTTTACTATGCTTATTTTAACGGTAGCAGCAGCAGAAGCTGCGATAGGCCTAGCTATTATAGTAGTTTATTACAGAAACAGAGGTTCTATAAGAGTTGAGGATATTCACGGCATGAAAGGTTAAATGGAATACGCTATATTATTTTTACCATTACTAGGTTCTTTTATAGGGTACATAGGTAAATCTATTACAAAATATTTTGCTGAGATATCTACAAGTTTTTTTGTTAGTATTTCCGCAATTCTATCAATTCTTGTTTTTTGGAACGGAATTCAGAATGATATTTACGGAAATTATATAATTTTTGAATGGATAAGTTCGGGTAATTTTATAGCCAACTGGTCAATTAATATCGATCCATTAAGTTCTGTGATGCTAGTGGTTGTAACTTTTGTTTCTGCATTAGTGCATATTTATTCAATTGGTTATATGAGTCATGATCCTCATAAACCAAGATTTATGTCTTATCTATCATTATTTACTTTTTCAATGTTATCTTTGGTCGTTTCAGATAACTTTTTACAACTTTTTTTTGGATGGGAGGGTGTAGGTTTATGTTCTTATTTATTAATAGGGTTTTGGTATAAAAAAGAAACAGCAAATAATGCTGCTATTAAAGCCTTCATTGTAAACAGAGTAGGAGATTTTGGTTTAGCTATTGCAATATTCTTAATCTTTTTCTTTTTTGGTACTATTAATTTTGAAGAAGTTTTTCAAGCCACAAACCAGTTCGCTGAAAAAAAAATAGTTTTTTTTGGTTTTGAGTCAAATTTAATTACACTAATATGTATATTCCTATTTATTGGTGCGATGGGAAAATCTGCACAATTTTTACTTCATACTTGGTTACCGGACGCTATGGAGGGACCAACACCTGTTTCAGCTTTAATTCATGCTGCAACAATGGTAACAGCAGGAGTTTTTCTTGTTGTAAGATGTTCACCAATTTTTGAGTATTCCCAGGTTGCTTTAAATTTAGTTACAATTGTAGGAATGATAACAGCAATTTTTGCTGCATCAGTAGCACTTGTGCAAAATGACATTAAGAAAATAGTAGCCTATTCAACATGTAGTCAACTAGGATACATGTTTTTTGCAGCTGGGGTTGGAGCTTATCATGTAGCGATGTTTCACTTATTTACACATGCTTTCTTTAAAGCACTGTTATTTTTAGGTGCCGGCTCAGTAATACATGCTTTTAAAGATGAACAAGATATCAGAAATATGGGCGGGGTAAGAAAAAAACTACCATTCACTTATGTTTTTATGCTTTTAGGAACTTTAGCATTAACTGGTTTCCCTTTTCTTTCAGGCTTTTATTCAAAGGATGCAATAATCGAATTCGCATATCTCAAAAATTCTTCATTAGGAAATTACGCAGCTACAATTGGTATTCTCACAGCGTTTTTAACATCTATTTATTCATGGAGACTATTTTTTAAAACTTTTCATGGATCTTTTAACAATAAAAAAATTTCTATAAATGAAACTCATGAGTCACCATTAGTTATGTTAATTCCTCTTTTATTTTTAAGCATTGGGGCAATATTTTCTGGATATCTTTTCAAAAGCACGTTTATAGGGCATCACAGTAATGAATTCTGGCAGGGATCAATCTTTTTTTTAAATGAGATAAAACATAACTCCATACCACTATGGTTTTTATTAGTTACCCCAATCTTAGTTTTAATATCAATACCTGTATCTTTTTATTTGTACATTATTAATCCAAAGATTTTAGAGGATTTTAAATATACGAACATGCCTTTATATAATTTTTTATTAAATAAGTGGTATATAGATGAATTTTATGAAAAAGTTTTTGTAAAACCTGCAAAAAAAATAGGTTCCTTTTTTTGGAAAAAAGGAGACATAGGCATAATTGATAAGTTTGGCCCTGATGGTATCTCAAAATTAGTTAAAATTATTTCTAATAAAGCTGGCCGTCTTCAAACAGGATTTATTTACGATTATGCTTTTGTAATGCTTTTAGGATTATCAGTTTTATTAACTTATTTGATTTTAAAATAAAATGGACTTTCCAATATTATCAACTTTAATTTTTTTACCTCTAATAAGTGCAGTTTTCATACTATTATCAAGAGGCAAAACAACTAATAATAGTTCAATTTATATTTCTTTATTCAGTAGTATTGCTACATTTTTACTTTCATTATTTTTATGGTACTCCTTAGATGTTAGTTCCTCTGAATTTCAATTTGTAGAGGAAAAAGCCTGGATAAATAATTTTATAAAATTTAAATTGGGAGTGGATGGTATATCAATACTTTTTATCGTTTTAACAACTCTTATTACTCCAATTTGTATTATTTCCTGTGTGAACAGCGTTAAAGTAAGAGTAAAAGAATTTTTAATAGCTATTTTAATTTTAGAAACATTTATGATCGGTGTGTTCTGCTCACTTGATCTTGTAATTTTTTATTTATTTTTTGAAGCAGGTCTAATACCCATGTTTTTGATTATTGGGGTTTGGGGTGGACCCAGAAGAGTTTACTCAGCTTTCAAATTCTTTTTATTTACCTTACTCGGTTCAGTACTAATGTTAGTTGCTATAATAGTTATTTTTTGGTTAACAGGCACGACTGATATAACTCAGATATACGAGATCAAAATACCAAAAGAATATCAAAATATACTGTGGCTCGCTTTTTTTAGTTCATTTGCAGTTAAAATGCCTATGTGGCCAGTTCATACATGGTTACCAGACGCACATGTAGAGGCTCCCACTGCTGGCTCTGTCATTCTTGCCGCGATTTTATTAAAAATGGCTGGTTATGGTTTTTTAAGATTCTCAATACCAATGTTTCCATTAGCTTCTGAATATTTTACTCCACTTATATTCATTTTAAGTATCATAGCTATTATTTACACGTCTTTAGTCGCTTTGATGCAAGATGATATGAAAAAATTAATTGCCTATTCTTCTGTTGCTCACATGGGATATGTGACACTAGGAATTTTTACATTAACAAAACAAGGTATAGAAGGAAGCATATATCAGATGATAAGTCATGGTTTAATATCCGCTGCGTTGTTCTTATGTGTTGGAGTTGTTTATGATAGATTGCATTCTAGAATGATTAGCACTTATGGAGGTTTAGTTAATTACATTCCAAAATATTCTTTTTTATTTTTAATATTTGCCTTAGCTGCACTCGGTTTACCAGGTACTTCAGGATTTTTAGGAGAGTTTCTAGTTTTGACTGGAGCTTTTCAAAAAAGCTATCTAGCAGCTATGTTGGCAACATTCGGGGTAGTTCTTGGAGCTGCCTACATGCTTTGGCTTACAAAAAGAGTTATTTTTGGTGTTGCAAATAATTCTGAAATTAAAAACTTAAATGATATCAACAAATCTGAAATTTTTATGCTAGTAACATTAGCGTTCTTAGTTCTTTTTTTTGGTTTTTATCCACTCCCACTAATGGAAACTTTTGGAATATCAGTCAATACCTTAATTAATAATTACGAAACAGCAATAATTTCAAATTAAATATGATTAATAGCTTAAAAATATTGTTTCCTGAAATTTTTTTATCTTTATCAACTTTTTCAATTTTAATGATTGGGGTATTTATTAAAAAGAGTTTTAACTTAATATTTAATCTCACTTCGCTAATCATTATTGTGACAATTTTAATTATTTTAACAAATTCAAATAGCGAAGAAAAAATATTCTCAGATAGCTTCGCTAGGGATGCTTTTTCAAATTATTTTAAAATTTTAATACTTTTGTCCACATTATTTGTACTCAATTCATCTAAAAATTTTATTATAGATAATAAACTAGATAAGTTCGAATATCCTATAATAATTTTGTTATCAATTTTAGGTATGTTTTTCATGGTTAGCTCCAATGATTTAATACTCTTTTATTTGGGATTAGAACTTCAATCTTTAGCGCTTTATATACTAGCAACAATTGATAGAGATAATTTAAGGTCAACAGAGTCTGGAATTAAATATTTTGTATTAAGCGCATTATCTTCAGGTTTGTTATTATACGGATGCTCATTGTTATACGGATTTACTGGTTCTACAAATTTTGAATTAATTGCTAATCAACTTAATAAAGAAAACACAGGAGCAGTATTTGCAATGGTATTTATATTAGTTGGTCTTGCTTTTAAAGTTTCTGCAGTTCCATTTCACATGTGGACTCCAGATGTATATGAAGGAGCTCCCACATCGATAACAAGCTATTTTGCTGTGGTACCAAAAGTTGCTGGATTGGCCTTATTAATTAAATTTATGTTTATACCATTTTCTAACATTCTTCAGGAGTGGCAGACAATAATAATTTTTATTTCTGTAGCATCTATGATTTTAGGAGCGGTAGCAGCAATGGTTCAAAAAAATTTTAAAAGACTTCTAGCTTATAGCTCCATAGGTCATATTGGTTACGCTCTTGCTGGAGTTGCAACTGGGGCTATATCAGGTTATCAAAGCGCAATAATTTATATTTCAATATACGTAATTATGAATATTGGAGCGTTTTCTTGTCTATATTTATTTAAGAAAGATGGACAGTATAAAGAAAATATTTCTGATTTGTCTGGAATTTCCAAAAAACATCCACTTTTAGCAATATCGTTATTGATAATTTTATTTTCTTTAGCTGGCGTGCCTCCATTAGGAGGATTTTTTGCAAAATTTTATGTTTTCTTAGCAGTTTTGGAATATGAAATGTATGCTCTAGCTATTATTGGTTTACTTACGACAGTTATGTCGGCATTTTACTATTTAAAAATTATTAAAACTATTTATTTTGACGATAGTGTTATTACTTTTGAGCCATCAAAGAATAAAACTGCACAATTATCTTTACTCGTTAGTTGTGTATTTTTAGTGACATTTTTTCTATATCCATCAATACTAAATAATTTAGTTAATACTTTATTTATAAGTCAATGAAAATTAAAATTAAGAAATTTAAAATAATTAAAAGTACAAATAGTATGGCAATCAAACTCATTAAAAAAAAATTTTCGAAGCCAACATTAATAACTACTGATAAACAAAGTGAGGGCAGAGGTACAGCAGGAAAAAAATGGATATCTAAAAGAGGAAATTTATTTATAACTATATTTTTTAAATTAGAAAACCTTAAAATTAATTTTAGGCAATTTGCAGTTTTAAACGCTCTCTTTATTAAAAAACTAATTTCACAAGAAATTACAAAAGATATAAAAATTAAATGGCCAAATGATTTGTTATTTAATAAAAAAAAATTTTGTGGTATTTTACAGGAAGTAATTAAATTTAATAATTTTCATTACTTAATAGTAGGTATTGGATTAAATACCAATATAGCGCCACAAAACAAAGGCTTTCAATCAACCTGTTTAAAAAATATAATAGGTAAAAAAGTAAGTAATCAAAAAATTTTGAAAAATATATTAGTTTCATATGAAAAACTTTTAAAAAAAGCAGAAAAAATGTCCTTCTCAGAACTTAAAAAGAAATACTACTAAATAGATGCATTTTATTGTTGGAGATATAGGAAATACATCTACTAGGATTTGTATATTAAGCAATAAATCCAAGATTACGAAATCTATAATTTTTGATACAAAAAAAATATTTATTAAAAATCATATATTAAAGATTCTAAAAAAATTTTTAAATAAAAATGTTAAAAATGAGATTTTGTTCTCAAGTGTAGTACCTGAGGCTTATAAAAAAATAAAACTTTGCTTGAAAGATACAAATTATAAAATATTTGAAATTAAACAATTTAATATAAAAAAGATGATTAAAATAAATGTAAAAAACACTGATCAATTAGGGTCAGATAGAATAGCAAACTCGATTGAAGGAAAAAAATTTAAAAACTGTTTAATAATTGACTTTGGTACAGCTACCACTTTTGACATAGTAAAGAATGGAACTTATGAAGGTGGCGTCATTGCCCCAGGAGTCAAATCATCTATGCAGAAATTAAGTCAAGCAACAGCTCTTCTGCCTATGTTTAATTTAAAAAATAAGCAAAAGAGCTATGGTAAAAATACCAAAGAAGCATTAAATGCAGGTTTTATTTGGGGTTATGAAGGTTTAATTAATAATATAATTAATAAAATTTCTTTGAAATGGAAAATGAAATATAAGATAATTTTAACAGGTGGCTATGCAACTTTTTTCAAAAAAATTATAGGTAAAAACTCATTTGTAGATCAAAATATTACAATTAGAGGAATTTCAAAAGTTTATAAGGAATTTTTATGAGTAAAGAAGAATTAATTTTTTGTCCGTTGGGCGGTTCAGGTGAAATAGGAGGAAATATGAACTTATATGCCTACGGTAATGATCATGATCAAAAATGGATCATCGTAGATATGGGCGTATCTTTTGCTGATGACTCAGTCCCCGGAGTTGATCTAATAATGCCCGATGCAGGATTTATCATTGAAAAAAAAGATGATTTATTAGGAATAGTTTTAACTCATGCTCATGAAGATCACATCGGAGCTGTAGTTCACATCTGGCCAAATTTAAAATGTAATATGTATGCAACACCATTCACCGCAGCTCTTATTATTGAGAAATTTAAAGAAAAAAAAATCGACATCTCTTCTTATCTAAAGGTTGTACCTTTAAATGGTAAAATCAAGCTTGGTGATTTTGAAATAGATTTTGTAACATTAACTCACTCAATTTTAGAACCTAATGGTTTATGCATTAAAACACCTTTAGGCACTATTCTACACACTGGTGATTGGAAAATTGACCCCAACCCATTAATCGGGAGTCAAATAGATGAACAAAAATTGAAAAATATTGGTGATTGTGGCGTTTCAGCTATGATTTGTGACTCTACAAATATTTTTAGTCCAGGGCGAGCTGGGTCTGAGTCACAAGTAAGAGATAGTTTATTGAGAATTATGGAATTAAAAACAAAAAGAATTCTTATTACTTCTTTTGCATCTAATGTAGCAAGAATGGAATCAGTTTTCTATTGTGCAAAAAAAACAGGTAGAAATATTTGCTTAGTTGGACGTTCGATGCAAAGAATTTATAAAGCAGCAAAAAAATGCGGATATCTTCAAGGACTCATACAACCTTTAGAGCCCAAAGATGCAAAAAAAGTTCCAAAAAATAAAGTGTTATATTTGGCAACAGGTAGCCAAGGTGAACCAATGGGAGCTATGAATAGAATAATAAACGGTGTACATCCCGAAGTGTATTTAGAATCTGGGGATTGTGTAATTTTTTCGTCTAAAATTATCCCAGGTAATGAGAAAAAATTATACCACTTACAAAATCTTATTGTAAAAAATAAAATAGAGATGATAAGTGAAGAAAATGCATTTGTTCATGTGTCTGGGCATCCTAATAGAGATGATTTAAAAGATATGTATAATTGGGTCAAACCACGGTGTGTTATTCCTGTTCATGGAGAACATCGACATATGGCTGAGCATGTTTCATTTGCAAAAGAAATGCAAATCCCCAAAACTTTATTAATTGAAAATGGTGATATAATTAAAATATTACCAGGAGATAAACCACAAATTATTGATAAGGCTCCATCTGGTAAAGTTTATCTTGATGGTAATATAAATGTAGATACAGATTCACAGTCAATTAAAGATAGAAAAAATCTCTCAATTAATGGTTATCTTGAGATTACTTTAATTGTCTCAAATAATGGCAGTGTGAAGAAACCAATTATTTCTTACAAAGGTATTCCTGAAAAATATGAAGATGACACATTTATTTTTGATATGGAAGATGAAATTCTAAGCATATGTAGAACATTTTCTATGGAAAATAAAAAACAGCAACAAAATTTAATAGAAACTTTAAAACAAAACTGCAGAAGAATCGTTAGAGAAAAAACTGGAAAAAAACCATTTACCAATATAAATATCGCTAGAATTTAATGGGGATAACAGGATCTATAATTGTATATGTGCTAATATGGTGGATAATTTTTTTTTCAGTTTTACCAGTAGGAATTCAATCAAATAAAGAACCTTTTAGGGAAGAATTAGAAGGAAATGATCCAGGAGCTCCCAAAAATCCGAATATAGCAAAAAAATTTTTAATCACGACTATAATTACTACTATAATTTTTTCAGTGATATACTATCTAGTAAAAATTAATTTATTAAATTTAAGAGAATTTTTACAATAATGTACCTTTCAAAACTTTTTATACCTATTACGAAAGATATGCCATCTGAGGCAAAGATAAAATCACACCAATTGATGCTTCAAACAGGTATGATAAAGCAATCTTCAGCGGGAATATATTCTTGGCTTCCCTTAGGGTTTAAAGTAATGAAAAAAATAGAGCAAATAGTTAGAGAGGAACAAAATTCTATCGGAGCTCAAGAAATGTTGATGCCAACAATTCAATCATCAGAAATTTGGAAAGAAAGTGGAAGATATGATGATTATGGCGAAGAAATGTTAAGGATAAAGGATCGCCAAGGAAGAGAAATGCTTTATGGACCAACAAACGAAGAATTAATTACTGACGTATTTAGATCTAGTGTAAAATCTTACAAATCACTCCCACAACTCCTCTACCACATACAGTGGAAATTTAGAGACGAGATTAGACCTCGTTTCGGTGTAATGAGATGTAAAGAATTTTATATGAAAGATGCATACTCGTTTGACTTATCCGATAATGAGGCAAAAAAATCATACAATAAAATGTTTTATTCTTATTTAAAAACTTTTAGCAGATTAGGTTTAAACGCAATTCCAATGGCAGCAGATACCGGCCCAATAGGTGGGGACCTTTCTCATGAATTTGTGATACTAGCAGAAACTGGCGAAAGTCAAATTTATGCTGATAAAAATATTCTAAAAATAGATCTCAATCAATATAATCTTAGTGACAAATCACTACAAAAAATGCGTGAGGATTTTATAAATATTTATGCTGTTACAGATGACAAATATAACGAAGAGGAATTTAATAAAAAAGTTAGTAAAGAAAATCGAATGATAACGAAAGGAATTGAAGTAGGTCATATTTTTTACTTTAGTGACAAATATTCTAAACCTATGAATTGTCAGATAGACGATAAAGATGGAAAAAAAACAGCTGTAAAGATGGGTTCGTATGGAATAGGAGTTTCAAGGTTAGTCGGGGCCACTATAGAAGCAAATTACAACAACAATATAATGAAATGGCCTAAATCAATATCCCCATTCGAAGTAGTCTTAATACCAAGTATTAGTAAAAATAACAAAGAAAACTTAGAAAAAGCTGAAAAAATTTACAAAGAACTAAAAAAACAAAATATTGACGTATTGTTAGATGATGTTGACGAGAA
>MDTG01416860.1_pt1 | contig 15557 bp, 27 predicted proteins | sample 811421 | NCBI WGS metagenome assembly MDTG01 (sample SAMN05326645, study PRJNA326480) | marine metagenome | isolation source: seawater | place: Pacific Ocean: South East | collected 2011
GCTTAAAATCGAAACCTACGAATGGATGTTCGATCACCTAATCAAGAATAGAAACGAGTCTGGCGACAGCTACAACTTGCTATGTGGCGCACTGTACAAGCGACACAGCAACAAGACAACGTTTCACAAGTACATTCAGGACGTAGCAAAAAACATACGCCTAGCTTGCAATGTAAGCGACTGGAACAAGGCGAGCGAGAGCCAATTAAAAGCTCGAGACCAAATCCACAAGGAAGCCGCTTTACTTTGCGAGGTTCTACAAGACAACGATGTGGCGTTAAAAATTGCATTTGCTCGAGTTCTTGGCGTTGAGCACGTTATTCCTAAAATCGAGGTGAAACAATGAACAAGCTCTACTACGCACTACTAGCCATATGGGTTTTATTCGCATGGACACAGTTAGTTATTACAGCAATTGATAAGGGTTGGTTTTTATGAGTTTTGCTATAGAGAACGCCTTCATGGCTATCTGTAAGGCTTGCAACGATGAGCTTAGACCGATTGATAGGGCAGATTTAAAAGCCCAGGCAGAGGTCATTAAGAAGCATGGAGCTAAGGCGGAATTATTAGGTTTTAGCACCATAGCAATGAAGGTTAAGATTGGACAAATTAACGGGGTATTGAGGGAGAGGTAATTTCCCTTTTTTTAGCTTGCAAGTGAATACAAATAGAATTACTATAAGTACAGAAATAGAGGAGACAACCATGTCAGATAAAACAATTGCAACATCGATTCGAATCCCTTCTTCACTAAAGAAGAAAATCGAGAAAAAGGCAGCAGAAGAGGGAAGAACGCTTAACAACATGCTGAACAGACTACTTGAACAAGCTGTCGCATAAATAAAAAAAACCCTGCGTCAACAGGGCTTAGTAATACCAGCGAGGCTAATTATATCATGCACTATTACAAGTTCAATATTGCTGATTGGGCGAAGGACACAGCACACCTAAGCCTAAAAGAAGAAGCAATACTTTTAAGGCTAACGAATTACTACGTGAACACTGAGTCATGTATCCCACTAAAAACCCAGATGGTTTTGAGAAAATTGCGAATCGCCGACGAGTCGGAAACGGTTGGAATCCTACTTGATGAGTTCTTTGCAAAGACAAAGGACGGATGGAAAAGTAAGGAGCTTGATAAAACTATCAGCGAATACCAAAAGAGAGCCGAAAGAAACAAACTAAACGGTAAATCTGGAGGACGCCCTAAAAACAAGGACTTAGCAAAACCCACTGGGTTACCAAGCGGAAAGCAAGTGGATACCGACTCGAAACCCGATGGTAACCTTAACTATAAACCATTAACCACTAACCAAGAACTAGAAACTAATAAAGAGATCTCTTTGTCGGATAACTCCGACGCGATAACTGTTCTTACCTATTTCAACGAGGTTTGTTCTAGCAAGTACAAGAGCTCAACTAAGAGCCATATTGAAAATATAAACGCAAGACTATCAGAAGGTCACTCTGTAGAGGATTGCAAAGCAGTGATTGATTCAAAGTTTAAAGAGTGGGGAAGTGACCAGAGAATGGTTGGGTACCTAAGACCGCAAACCTTGTTCGGTACCGGGAAGTTTCAGGGCTACTTGATGGCGGCAAAATCAAAAGGCCAAAGCATCGGTAGTGGTGTTAATGCGATTGGTACCAACTTTGACGCACCAGAGGGGTGGAACTAATGAGTGTATTTGACCGAATAAAACAAATGGCTGAGAAGAACAAAGGAAACTTTGACCGTGACAAGGCTATTGAAGATGTTGAACGCTGGAGGGCTGAAGCTGAAGCCAAGCAGTACGACCAGTTTAAAAAGCAGTTTGACGAATGCAGCGCAAGGGACGCGATCGGAAGGTCGGGGATACTTCCATTACACCAACACTGTAGAGTGAATAACTTTGAGGTTAAGACGGAAGAACAGGCGCACGCTAGAGACTTTGCATTGCAGTACATAACCAACTTTGAAAACAATTACGGCGGCGGATTTATCTTCTCAGGCAATCCCGGTACCGGAAAAAATCACTTAGCCTCAGCAATATGCAATGAGCTAATGAACCGAAACAAAAGCTGCATGGTTATCACTGTCACTGAGCTAATGCAAAAACTAAGAAACTGCTACAACTCAGGAAGCGAGACAACCGAAGACCAATTTATCCGAAGCATGATTGATTTTGATTTACTGATACTTGATGAAATTGGATTGCAGCGTGGTACCGATGCGGAGAAGTTGGCGCTGAACCAAATCGTAGACCAACGAATTTGCAGAATGAAACCAACAGGAATGCTAACCAACTTGGACCAACGAACCATTAACGATTGCTTAGGTGTTCGGATAATGGACCGCATGAGAAGCCAGGGCGGCAAATGGATATCGTTTAACTGGAATAGCTACCGTAAGTAAACTTTTAACAGATAGGTGAAGAGATGCAAGTAGAAGAACAGGCACCACCACTAACAAGTGATGATATGACGCCGTATGACCTGGAAGCGATATTCTTCACACGTCATGCGGATGAAACGGGGCCAGTTAATCTAAAGAGCAAGGTTAGATGGTTTGGTCCCTTGGCTAAGGGTGAGGTTGATAGGTATTTGGATGGCAAGTGAATTTGTACTTTATGGTACCGATGATTTACACGCGATAAGTGGTTATGTACACGATCACTTTGAGGGTAGCGATAGCCCTCTAAAAGGCGTATTTACAATCAAGGCAACCAGGACAACCTCAATGAATGCCCTATGGCGTGGCAAGTGGATGCATGAGACAGCTGAGTGGATGAGAAATCAAGGCGTAACCATTGAAGTTAAAAACGCAAAAGGCGAGGTAATCAGCAAGCGCCCTGTAGAGCACACAGACGCGCATGAAATGTTCGTAATGCATTGGCTTGGGTGTGACGATAAAGGGCTGCGAGAATTGACCAGAGACATGCAGAAAGGGCGAATGCTTTACATGATGGACAAGCATTCTCATTGGGCGGTAGAAAAAGGACTTTTGCTTACCTATCCAAAAGATTCAGAATATGCCGATTTGATGGAGAAGCAAAATCAATGACAACAAGTAAAAAACGATGCCCTCAATGTAGAAAGTCATTCCCTACCGAATCAATGGTTAGGTTTGGTGTTCAGCACTTTTGCAAATTCGAGCACGCGGTAGCCTACGCGAATAAGCCAAGCACAAAAAAGAAAGGCGAGAAGATTAAGCGAACCAACATGCGCGAGCGCAAAGAGAAGTTGAAATCTATTGCTGATTTAACTCGAGAGGCACAAACGGCGGTTAACGCATACATTAGAGCGCGTGACCACGGAAAGCCATGTATAAGCTGTCAGGTGCATGTAATACATAAACGGGGCGGAGCTATGGACGCGGGGCATTATCGCTCTAGAGGCTCAGCGGGACACCTTAGATTCAACGTTTTAAATATACACTCGCAATGTGTGACGTGTAATCGCTGGCAGTCGGGCAATGTAGTGGACTATCGCATAGCTCTGATTAAACGGATTGGTCTCGAGAATGTGGAAAAGCTCGAGAATGACAACAGCACCAGGAAGTTTACTCGAGAGTATCTGAAGCGCATCAAGGTGATATTTAACAAGCGGGCACGCTGGTACAAGAAGAGGAAAGGATTGTGATTAGTAAATTATGGCGCTGGCTAAACTCTGATGATGTGCTTGATAGCCTGACATTGGGGTTTTTCTGTGTGGTGTGCGTGGTGATAGTTTTTGCCTATGGGTTTTAAATTATCGAGTGATTTAAACGATTGGATAAGGTTGGGGTAATTGGTGATAATTACCCCACACAAACAAGAAGAGTGATAGAAAGATGAGTAAACAACTAAAAGTTGCGGCAAGCCCTTTAACTGGCGCTATTTACGCTGGTCATTTAATAAAAAACAACACGATGTGGGGAGCCAATAAGCAAGATGTAACAATGGATTGCTTGGTTGCTGTTGTTGAGCATTGTTTAAAGCATGGCTCTACAGTTCAAATTATGCAGCAAGATGGTACGGTTGATTTTGAAATTGACGTTAAAGATTTAAGGGGAAGCAGTGTTTAAAGCTGACATTATTGAAGGTGTTATCACCGTTACACATTGCGGTGAAGTTTATGAGCAAAATCCAGATTGGAACTATTTGCGTGAAGCGGGTGAAAGGGCTGAGGAGCTAAACGAGGAGCATGGTTATGAAGAAGATGATATTTAATGCGGCGTCTGTCGTGGTGTTTATTGGCGTTGTAATGCTTATTTGCTTGGAGTGGTAGGGATGGGTAATTGGATTAGTGTTAGCGATAGAGTGCCAGAGCAGGGGCATTATTTGTTCGCAACAAAGACGGTTGGAGTTAGGTGTGGATTTCTTAGTGGTTACGCTGCTAAATACAAAAGACCTGAAGCTCTAATTGATGGAAGTGGAAGGCAGTTTACCCACTGGATGCCAATACCAGAACCACCACAAGAGGATTAGAGATGGATTTAAACAAGCTGAAAACAGGCAAAGAGTTTGTCGTTTGTTACTTTGAAGATGATGAAAAGAAAGTTAAAAAAGCGCATGCAGACGTTTGCAAGTGGATGGGTGATGATGAGGGTTTTTATTTTCAGGATGAGGACGGCGATTTTATGATTCCTGTATGTGAAAAAACGGTTATTAAGCACACAACAATAGTTACGGAGTAGGTATGCCTTGTGTAATTAAATACGATCATGACGATGGCAAAAAACTACCAGCACACAAGCAAGAGTTATGGTGTGGAAAAAATAGAACTGGCTTTGATTGGTGTTTTCAAGATGCTCAACACGCAGCATTAGCAGATAAGCCTATTTGCAATAGCTGTATAGCAAATATTAAAAAAGCATTAGATGGTAAGGATTAGGTATGAATACGGCGCATTTCAAAGAGTCAGAATTTGCTTGTAAGTGCTGTGGTAAAACAAAGCCGGATAGCGAGCTAATGACAGTGTTGCAGTTGGTTAGAATCCACTTTAACCAGCCTGTGATTATTACCTCTAGCTATCGATGCCCCAAGCATAATAAAGCTGTTGGCGGTGCTCCTAAGTCTAAGCACTTGGAAGGTATCGCAGCAGATATTCAAGTTAAAGGTGTTGAGCCTACAGAGGTGCACCACCTACTTACATCACTATTCCCTGAGCATTACGGGATGGGGTTGTACAAAACGTTCGTTCATATTGATGTTAGACCGACAAAAGCGAGGTGGTGATGAGTGATTTCATTGAATTGGTCAATGAGTATCTATCGTACTGCGACAAGGTAAAGACATTGGTTTGGGTAAAAAAGCCAAAGCATTCAAGGGTTGTGGTTGGTGATATTGCTGGTGTTGTTGTATCTCCAAATGGAGTTACCGAGCATTATAGGGTTGGTTTTATGGGTAAAGTTTATTTTGCTCATAAGTTGGCATGGATGATTCACCATAAATGCATGCCTCCATCGGTTATTGATCATATCGATGGTAATGGGCTAAATAACTCAAAGGAAAATATTGAAGAGTCCACCTTAAGTAGAAATAACAAAAACAAAAGGCTTCATAAAAAAAATAATTTGGGAATACATGGTGTTTGCCATAGGGTGCGTCGGGGTCTGTTTGAGGTGACAATTGGTGATGGAGGGGTTGTAAAATATGTAGGTTCAAGTAGTGACTTTTTTGAGGCTTGCTGCCTCAGAAAATCTCAAGAAAATAAAATTGGTTACAGTTGTAATCATGGTAAATAACTTAATGCAAATCTATGAGGGTTTAATCGATGCAAGAAATAATTGAAATGCTTTTTAATACTGATTACGGACAATATGTTATGGCTGCATGCTTATTGTGCCGTGTATTCGTCACCGTAGCACCAGTTAAGTTAACAATGCACATTCCTGACGTATTGATGATGCTTATCAGCGCAATGGCTCTAGCGTCTAACAAGAGGGCTGATAACAAAGGTAACCCAGTGTGAATGCAATAAATGTTTTTTCAAGATTGATTGAGGCAATAATAAATGCAATCAACCGTAAAAATAAAAAGAATGCTTCCGATAGTCCTGCTGAGTTCATTAGCGACAGGGTGCAGCGGTCAGATAAATCATTCGATGACTTGGCCGCAAAACCTAAACGTGATCGAGCTGAGTGATGGTGGGATTTGCTTGGATTCTGAATCAGCGAGAAGGCTATCAGAGTTTAAAGCCGATTTTGAAGCAATGTAAAAGAACCCCTAGTTATTAGCTAGGGGTTTTTGTTTTATCTAGATGGTAGAGCAACAAGAACGTTCACGTTAACATTAAACATATTGTTTTGTGAGCCACCCGAACCGCTGGCTACCTTGAGCATATTCTGGGTTATCGTCTCCGCTGTGCCGTCAACTTTCCTTCTTTGGAACCTTAAAACTCCATTTCTAAATAATGCGACAACATTAACAAAATCATCAACCAAAGCATTGCTAAATGGGTATGTGTCATAAACTGCAAAGTCACCACTGCAAGAAGAAAACATATCAGGAAGATAAAAATACACATTATCTGTTGAAGAATTGTCTGTTATATACTGACTTATAGTTATTGTACCTGTAACTATTTCTTTATTAATCTGGTATTTAATCTTTTGATACTGGTTTGGTTCTGAGCTGCTAGTTGTTAGGTTGTTGGTTAGGTTTCTTGGTCTTTCTTTTGTCGTATAAAGCCAGCCTACTCCAACATTGCCGCCAACAATGGTTGTGTTTGTTATGTCAGCATTTCCATTAAATCTAACCTCCCCCTCATGCTCAATTCCATCAGGCGTTGAAATGGTTGAATTTGTAATGCTGTTGTCTGATTTTGTGAGCCATATGTTTACTATTTTTTCATCACCATCAACTTTTTGTGCAATTGTTAGGGGTGATTCAAAATTGTTGCCGTAACCCCCTGAATAAAACCCTATACCACCATTTGCATAACTTGCTGGCTGTGAGTTGTCTTTCCTTCTAACTGTGTCAGCGCAGCCGGACTTGATAGTGTTATAGCTCCCTTGAATTTCAAACCCCATCAATAGCTTGTTGTTTTCACCTTGAATTGCGTCCTGTGATGTGTAGCCCCACGGATGCGCCCTTTCTATTGTGTTGTTAGTTCCGTTTGAGTCAATTACTACGCCTTTGTTATAACCTTTACCGCCTATGTATTGATGGTTCCCGTCCGAAGTATCTGTGTAGAATAACTGAGCTCCAGACTCAACATCTTCTGGTGCTGTGGCTATAATTCTTCCCGTGTTCCACTCATAACCTTTTTTTATAAAGAATCCGCCTTTGGTGCATCCGTGAATTATAGCGTTTTCAACTATAACCCCAGCGCCCCTTTCCCCTATAACGCCTGTTGCTGGAACTGACTTACCAAAACCAGGGTTTATTCTTAAAGCGCCTTCAATAGATGCTCTATCCGTTAAGTATCTAGCTGATAGGTCTGGGCTTTCCTGGTCATAAAACTCTGAATTAATTTCATAAACAGTTGTCGATCCGTCCCAAGAATCAATTAGAGGTACGATATAACCACCAAACTCAACTTTTGCGCAACCTCTATGCACAACCTTTGAATTAATTCCGATAAAGTCCGTTATTTGTATCTTCTTTCCAGTTTCAGAACTCCAATCTAAAGCGTTTTGGAGCGCTACAGTGTCGTTAAATGCATTCGAGTTGACCTGTAACTTACCTTTAGAGTCAAAACTGGCCGCTCCACCCTTTATTCCAAAAAACTTAGCGTCAGGTTTATCAATCATGGAGCTCGAAACTAGTCGATTAATGAATGGCGCTTTTAAATCTGTTATTGATGAGTCTTTGTTTTTATGTATTGTAGGTATGCTGCCTTGCTCTAGCTTTAATGAGAATGTATTAATCATCTCAAAAGTTACACGCCAGTAATCACCGTTATCTGCAAATGATGCGCCTGATTCGACTGGTACGCAGTCACTTGATGCGATACTTGCAACGTGCGATACCGTAGACAGCTTTTGCTTTTCATCCTTGTAAACATCAACGTAAAGCTGACCAGTCCCGTTAAGCTTGCCGTCAATGTAGGTTACGCCAGATAGAGGGCCTACAGCTTTAAATCCTGAAAACAGTTCGTCGCCAGCAGAATATGAGCGCGGCGTTTCGTCAGGTGGATTTGCTACACTTCCAGCGATAGAGAAGCCAGAGTTATAAATTAGGTTTAGTCCGCATGATGAGTCTTTTTTAACTACTTTTTTAAGTGCGTTTAAAATCTGAGGGTTTTCAACGCTGTCAGGATTACCATTGGCATCGATACCAGCTTCAGCAAGAGCAGACTGCATAAAACCTTGAAAGTCATTACCAACGCGAGAAGATAGTGGTGAGCCATCATTTGATACGCCTGGACTTGTCTCATCTTTTAGTGATCCATTAGGGTATGCAGAGCTTGATGGGTTGGCTCTGTTACCAAATTCGTCAGTTAATTTAACAGCCATTACACCCAGCTCCCTTTGGCATTCCATGAAATTGTTGATGAAAAATCACTAGGACCAACACTTGATTCACTGCCGCCCCTTCTAGCTGAAACAACGACGCTTGTATTGCTTCTAGACTCTTCTGTTGCATAACAAGCATTATTTGAAGTTAGCACCACAGTAGGAGATGAGGAAAAAGAATGAGGGAATGTAACAGTCCTTATTCCACTTCCAACCGATTCCCCAACCATCTCAGCAGTGCCATCGAAACGCAGAAAAGCTATTCCACTGCTAGTGGATATCTTTTTGTATGGGTATTCTCTCCAGTTGTCCAATGTGTCTGACACCGGGTCAACTGGAGCGCTATCTCTTCCGCTATCCTTGTTGCAGTAATACTGCTTTCCGTTTGAGGCTGTGACAATAGTTCCTACAGTGTAGTTAGCAATTACAGACCACCTACCATTAACAAGAGCGTCAAAAACTTGAGATGCAGTTGCAGTGTCCTCTGTTCCGTTAGGTGTGTAACCAGCAGCATTCATTATTGCACCAGGAAGCGCCATTAAGTCGTTAACCCATGACTTTTCAAGATAACTACCATCTTCAACACCAGGGGCTGATCTGTTTAAGCAAGGTCCAGCCGGGTGTTCTGCGCTAGGAACACCCCAGTCATCGCCATAAGTTGCACGTTTATTAAGCATTGTTTGTTGCTCCTTTGTATCCAGCAGATTGCGCCGATGTATCACCAGCTCTATTTGAGGTGTCACCAACTCTAGTTAAATCAAATATCTCAGCGTAGCCATTGTATTTAACACCTTGTGGTTCTGGAATGATTCCTTTCTGGTTCAAGATATTTCTTGCCACTCCTGATATTTTACCATAAATTTTAATACCAAACGTCATGTCTTCTGAATCTATGATTTCAACACTGTCAGCTCCAGGCGCTATAAACTTAACCGCTGATATGATCCCATCATAAGTAGCTTCTGAATTGTTCTTTGAAATCTTGGCTCTTAGTAAGTGTCGATAGTACTCATTACTTAACCCTGAGTCGTCCTTTATTGATTTGGCGCTTGATCTTGAAGAGTTATCCCCTGACCTGTGCTTTGCTTCTATAGTGAATGGTTTTGAATATTGTGCGTTACCGTATTGACTTCTTCCGAATTGAGATTGATTTGAATACGTTGTTATCTTGTCAACTCCAAACCTTACAACCTCCATTTTTTGATCAACAATAACCGTTCTGTCTTGGTCAATAACTCTACCAATCAAATTTAGATTTTTAGATGTATTAATACTAAGTATATCTTGAATATCTAAGCACGCCTGATAAGCCGATTCAGCAACATTTGGCATTATAGTAAGGAATGCTACGTTTTTAGGGTAAACCCTATCTTGAGATAATATTCTGGTCTTTGCTTTTTCAGTTGGCGTCATGAAATAGTCACCTTAATATCACCCTGAGAAAATGTAGCAATCTCACCGTAAGCAATGTTAACTATCTGGCCTGTTCCGCCATCAGTTAGTGAAACATCGATTGATTCAACATAACCATTTTCAGCTATGATTTTATTGACAGGAGTGTGTAACTTACCCGCTGGAACGCTTTCACTAATATCAAATCCAGTGCTATCAAAACCAAGACTAGTAACACCTTCAAATAAGGTTGCGTTAGCATATTCAATAATCGCATCCTCAATATCAGAAGCGGCATTAGACGAGAGTTTTCCAGTCTCCTTTACCTTTACATCAATGTAAACTGTTTTAGTTTCAGGCCTAAAGAATGTAGCCCTAAAAGGAGCTCCGTGTTCTGGAGTGGTTGTGTTGATAACTTCTTTATTAGGGAACTTGCTGTTAGAAAAGTTTTGACCGCAGCCTGGGTTTTTCTTTCCTGCCATAGCCTTTGCAATATCATCGCTATTACCACCAGCAACAAAAACGATATAAGAGTTACCAAGTACACCGTTAGCATCTGTCGCCTGCTCTTCATTCTCATCTACAAACAAGTGAGTAATACCATCAAGACCAGATATAGCCGCTCGAATAGAATCTAGTTGATTGTTACTTTGCTTTGCAACTTCGTTCTTTCTTCTGATTCTTAGGTCTGAATCCGACTCTTCATTATCTCCAAGAATTGCCGCGTTAGGGTTTACAACTGATTGCCAGCCACCAACAGGGTCAGCAATAATTGAAATGTCTCCAGCGCTTGCTGATTGCGCACCGGGAGTTAAACAAGTTACATTTGCCTGAGTTACACCAGATATTGTAACACCTGAATCAATAGACCATAGAGAGCCGTTAGATTTACTTCTAACCTTCTTGCCAGCAGGAACCGTTGTCCCATCAACACCAGAAATATTAACAAGCGCAGTTGAGAATGTGGCATCCTTTCGGAATACCTCATTAATGGCACATAGATTATTAAGTCCCTGACCAATCGCTGTGTCTGGGTCACAAGCAGAAAAAGCCAAACCAATCTGATCGTCTTGATTTGCAAACATTTCGGCGTTGATTGCAATAGAGCTACCATCAATTGATTCAGGTCTAATATTCCATTGACTATCAATTGCTAGGTACTTTGTATCTATTTCAGTCTTGTATTGGATTAACGTTTTACCAACAAAACCACTTGCTGTAATCTCAGCCATTAGAACGACTCCATTATTTCATCTTGTCCGAAAGGTGTTGCTATTGTAACACTAACTGAGACTTTTCTCTTTTCGTCTTGGGTTATGCTCATTTGAGTTATAGCCAAAACACCGTCAGCCGTTAATATTCTGCGTCTTAATTCTTGTTCTCTTTCTACCTCTGAAGTTTTCCCAAGAACGCCATTAATCATCTTTGTTCCGTCAGTTCTGTCCAGAAAATACTCACCAAAAAAAGCCTTTACTCTCCTAACCACACCCTTTGATATTGCAGCTTGGCCATATAAAAAGTGATCGCCACTTGTGACGATTTCACCATTAATCTGATTTCTAATCATTTTGGACCGTCCGTTTCTTTATCACCGCGAGCAACGCCGCCATGTCTGTGAGTTAGCATGTTAACTCCAGCAACCATTAAACCAACAAGCGCATTTATAACCTTGCCTGTAATTGTCTCAGTAACCGTTAAATTACCCATAAATGTTGAGGTTGGTGAGGTTACGTTAAACGCCGTGGATTCGATATTAAAGTTTCCAGTCTTCCAGTTAGTGTCTGTAACGTTAACGTCAATAGACCCGTCAGACTTTAAATGAAAGTAGTTAGAACCATCTTTAGTTGACATCCATGCGCCATCATTTTTAAAGCCCTTTATCACGTTAGGCAGCGATCTAAATCTAGGCTCAAAGAATGCGTCACTAATGTCAAACTTTCGCATTGTAGAAGGCGGAACAATGCCACCTGAGTTAATCCAGTTATCAACACCTCTTTGCGAGAAGTGAATTAAACCTTCATTTCCTGGGGATACCTTGTGGCCAAATACAACATCATCACCAGAGAAACCAACAGGAACCATTATGATTTCTGGGTGAGTCTCAAACCCTTCTGGGGTGTGCTTCTCTATTCCAATCTGAACGGTAGCCATTTGCTCATCTGGGTTAAAGTCAATAACATGACCGGGTATACAAAAGAACTTAGCTTTTAGATACGAGTCCACACCAATCTGTATTGGTCTTGTAAGTGGACTACCCTTTATCTTTCTTTCTATCTCAGACATTGGACCCTAGTTTCCCAAGTATCACCCTCAAAATCCCCTGTATGTGTTACCTGAAGGATTTTATACCTACCCTGCTTTACGTTAACCTCTCTTTCATAGATGCCGCTGTAATTGGCTCTAGGTGATACAGATTCAATGTTAATGTAAGTGTAAGGGGTAAGTGCTGGGTTTAAATTAACGACTATGTTAGCGCCTACATCCGTAACCTCTGTTCCTCCGATTAACAATCTATCGGGGTCGTATGTCTCCATAACTTCAGACCTTACGGTATCGCCTTTTATTATAACCGTTTTTTTGTTTTCTATCTGCCATGTAAAACCGTGAGTGACCGCAAGCTGATTCATCGCTGACTTAACATCAGTCGACAAAGAGATTCCCATCATGTAATCGGGTTCTGATGAGAAGTCACCATAAACTGATATTGGCAAGCCAAACTGTTGAGCTGTAAAGTTGATAACTTCAAGCGCTGGAGTGCTACGGCCAAACGTTTTAGAAATCTTTGAGTTTTCATATTCAAAACCAGAAGAGCGGCAATACATCAATACAACTTGGTTAATACCGTCTGGAGAGTTCTTAAAAGCGTTCCTGATGATTCCCTTGAATACAGTTGATAGGTTACCCTCATATCCAAGTAAAAACTCTATGTCGCGATATCCGGCCTTTTCTCGCGATTCCCTACTTGATAGTAAATCTCTGTTTTCTCGGTTTAGGTTAAATATTTCCATCTCCGCATAGCTAACGCCGCCGCCAAAGATATTCTCTATTGTGAATTTTACTTGAGGTGCATCAGGCTTGGTTCCGTCAATTAGAACCTTGCCATTGGATTTAATTTGATACTGTCTCTTGAACTGGTTCATATACCAACCTGTTATCTAAGCCAAGGTTATCTAGTGTTGGCTGGTCTCCCTCTAGGTATAGCTTACCAATGCCAAGTTTTAATTGCTCTAATAGGTCAACGCCTGGGTTTAACCCCTTGCCGCCAATCTGTAAGTCCTTGCCAGACTGAACTAATCTAACTCTGTAGAATCTCCCGGAATAAGACCAATCCAAGTGCATCTTTATTTCTGGCTCACCTATGGGAAGGTCAGCAATGATGAACGATTCCCCTTGCGGTAATTGAATGCTAAATCTGCTCAAGTGCTAACCCTCCAAGGTTTGCTGGTGGCGCAGCTTGTACTGACTCGCTTGTGCCATCCCTCAATTGTGACTTACTAGGCTGATCGCTTTGTATGTTAGATTCAAAGGTCCTAACTTCTTTCATGTCGATTATGATTTCAATCGAGTTTTCATTATCAGGGTTGCACTCGTAGTAAATCTTCTTGATGTGGTAGTTAGGATATATTCCTTTAGTTGTTACAACCTCAAAAACCTCCATTTTGTCGGCAGACTCTATCATTGCTTGCCATGCCGCAGCGCTTCGAGTGTCTTGAGATGCAGCAGAATTTGAAGCGTTATAAAGGGAAGCGGCAGTTCCTGCAATACCAGTTACAAGGGGTGGCAGCTTTGAGCCAGCATAACCCGCACCAGTAGCAAGTAATGAACCCAAAGGCCCAGCAAAAGGCGTATCACTAACGGCAACACGCATTGTAATTAGCTTGGGTAGCTTTCTGATATGGTCTTGGTAAACCGCGCCACTTTCTACTGAGTAATCCGTGGATTCATAAGAGGCTTCCATTGAATTGCTAAATATACAATCAAAAGTAACCCCGCCCACAGACGGGTTGGACTTGCTAAAGATAGTGCTAATCATTGGCTATTTACCTGTAAATCTTGCTCTGTCTGATTGGCAGCGCCGTTAATCACCTTGTAAACCACGCCCTCAACCTGACCCTGAGTCATGCCACCAGCTTGTATTGTGATGTTGTTATAGTTTTGTACCGAGTTAGAGCTTCTATTTGTGGTGTTATTGGTCGCACCTTGGTTTAGCATCTCGGCAGAACGAGCCATAAACTTATCTCGATACTCATCACTTACGCCGCTTGAGCTTTCTCTTTCGTACGGGGTGGACTCGATCAAAGCGTCACGGCTTAACATAGGGTTATTTTGCCACCCATCAGGGGCTATTTTATCAAGTATCGATTCGTAGATGTCACTGAAAGTACTTTGAACAACTTCACCAGCCGCCGCTTGATAAGTCTGAAGGAATCCCTCAGAGCCTTCTTGTGCTTTTCTAGACTCTATAAGCTTGCCTGTTACGTAGTTTAGAGACTCGGTTGAGCCTTCCATTAAACTTCCGTAAAAGTTCTGCCACGCAGCATCTGAAGCCTTTGCTGCATCAGTCCATGCCTGTTCAAAGTTTTCTGCTCTAGTGGTGTTTTCCTTGGTAATGTTGCCAAGCTCATTAGACCTAGCAATCATAGCCTCGTAACCTTCAACGCTGGTTTGCATTAGGTTTCGCGTCCCGGTTGTGAGCCCCATAACATCAAAAGCTGCTTGTCTTTGTTGGGTGTTCATATCACCAAATAGATTAATCAAGCGCTTTAGAATGTCTTCCTCATCGCCTGACTGAAACAAAGGTATTACGTCTTGACCTGTTATCTTTGTGAGCTCTTCTAAGTACCCAAGGTTACCAACCTGTAGACCTTGCTGTGTAGACCTAAGATTCATCAGTAAGCTCATCGCATCCTCTTTAGCACCGCCCAATGATTCGGACATATGCTGTAGGTTCTGCAATAAAATCGGGTCAACCTCAAAGGCCGCTGTTTCCTTAGCGAGACCATCCCATTCAGCAGCAAGCTCACTTGTTTTGCCAAGGATTGCGTCAATAGATAGGCCACCAGCAAGAACAGCACCCAAGGATAGGGCACTGGACTTTATCTGATCGAAACCTGATTGGACCTCGTTGAACTCTCTTTCATCGGCATCAACGGAGACGCCAATCAATAGCTCATCAATTACCTTTGCCATTTGCCATCTCCACGTATTCAGCCATTACCTTATGCATCATCTTTAGGTCTTCAATGTCATACTTGCCAACCTTTAAATCATGCCAAGTACAAAGAGGGGGGAAGTTGTATTTTGGCAGCCCAATGCAGGGCCACCATAAAAACCAGTCTACACCTTCTGCAACTTGCGTTTCATCGCTGCCGCTTTCGCGTATTCCGCCAGCTTGCTTTTCTCCACTTCCAGATAGAGTGCAAGCTCCGTAAAATTTGCAAACAGAACTTTAGCTACTAACTGCCAGTAAGAAGTAATGTCGCCACCAAAGGAAAGCTGAGTAACTTGGATATCATCTGGACCCTTTGACTTGGCCAAAGCAGCACTAGCGACTGTCTTTAGTTTATCATCGGGTAAATCCATCATAGCCATGATTACCGCGCCCGTCATATCTTCAATCTGCAAGAAAGGCATAACCTTCCCTGAGATTAGAATCTTAGACACGTCAGCAGAGATAATAGGGCTCATTCGCCCTACATGGTAAATCTTGCCACCAACTTCAATAGAGGCTTGACCAGTTTTATCA
>MDTG01053960.1_pt1 | contig 15556 bp, 14 predicted proteins | sample 811421 | NCBI WGS metagenome assembly MDTG01 (sample SAMN05326645, study PRJNA326480) | marine metagenome | isolation source: seawater | place: Pacific Ocean: South East | collected 2011
AAAAATGGAGTTGACGCAAAGATTCATTATCCAATACCAATGCATTTGCAACCAGCTTCAAAGAAATATGGATATTCTAATGGAGACTTTCCAATAGCTGAGAATCTTTGTAAATCTACGATATCTTTACCTGTTCATGAATTTATTTTAGAAAATGATATTACTAAAATAGGAAATTTAATTAAGCAATTTTTTAATCAAAAATGAATATTCCTTTTGTTGATTTAACTAGAGAGGCAAATTATCTTTTAGAGGATATAAAAAATCAAACGGAACTAGTAATTAAATCTGGACAATATATAAATGGACCAAAAGTCAAAACCTTTGAAGACGATTTTGCTGAATTTTGTGGAGTTAAATATGCAATTAGTGTTGGTAATGGTTCTGATGGACTAACTTTTATTATGAAATCTTTAAATATAGGTAAAGGAGATACTGTTATATGTCCTGCAAACTCCTTTATAGCCAGTGCTTGGTCAATAGTTGCTTCAGGAGCTATTCCAATTTTTTGTGATGTAGGTGATGACATGTTAATAAATATTGAGAATATTAAAAAGGTAATAAGTCCCTCCACAAAAGCGATTATGGCAGTTCACCTTACAGGTAAATTATGCGATAATCAAATCCTTAATGATTATTGTAAAAGAAATAATTTATTTCTAATTGAAGATGCAGCTCAAGCTGTTGGTGCTGAAGATAATAAAAATAAAAGAGCTGGAAGTTTTGGAATTGCGGCGTCTTTTAGTCTTCACCCTCTTAAAAATTTATCTCTTTATGGCGATGGAGGAATAATAACAACAAATAATCCATCTATAGCAAATAATATTAAATTACTTAGAAATCACGGATTGATCAATAGAGACTTATCAAAAGTATGGGGATATAATTCAAGACTTGACGAACTACAGGCTGCTTATGCTTTAGTTAAAATGAAAAATATAGATAAATTTACTAAAAGATATATCTCAATAGCAACTAAATACTCTAAATATTTGTCCGATGATATTATTAAGCCCGAGATAAAAAAAGATTCAATAGATGTTTTTCATAACTATGTGATAAGAGTTTCTAGCGAAATTAGAGATCTATTAATGAATGAATTAAAGCTAAATGGAATAGAAACTAAGATTCATTACCCCATACCATTACATTTACAGGAATGTTCAAAAGATTTGGGTTACAAATTAGGAGATTTACCAAATGTTGAGAAATTTGCCAAAACTATGATTAGTTTACCTATTTATCCACTTCTTGAAGAAAAAGAAATTGAATATATAATAGAAACTTTTAATAAAATATATAAAACTATTAAATAAATAATTTATATTTGAAAAAGTTTTTCCAAAAAAACTTTTAATAAGTTACTAATCATTGTTTGTTTAAAATCTTCTTAGTAATTAAATCTTATTTTAATTCTAATTAAATAATTATCTTTAGTAATATTTTGAGTAAATTCATAATTGTATTAATATAAATCTCGGTAATAATAAGTTCTTAAATTTTTCTATAATGTCTGAGATTGATTTCATGAGTGGTTTGCATAAAAGCACTAAAAGAGATTATTTGGCACGAGTAAATGATAAAGATTTCCCAAAAGAAAAAGCGGCTGCTCTTGCAAAGAAATTTGATTTTGACTATTGGGACGGCGATAGAAGAATTTGTTATGGAGGCTATAATTATATTCCTGGCAGATGGGAGAAAATTGCAGAAAATATGCAGACACAATATAATTTACCCGCAAATGCCAAAATTCTGGATATTGGATGCGGAAAGGGATATTTGCTTTATGACTTTTTAAAAGTACTTCCTAATGCTGAGGTATATGGAATTGACATATCATCTTATGCATTAAAAAATGGAAAGGAAGAGATAAGAGATAGAATGCATTTGGGAAATGCAACTAAACTCCCTTGGCCAGATAATTTTTTTGATCTTGTGATTTCTATAAATACCCTACATTGTTTAGATTGTTATGATCTTGAGAAAGCTTTAATTGAAATGGAAAGGGTAGGCCAGAAATATAAATATTTATGTGTTGAAAGCTTTAGAAATGAGAGAGAAAAAGCAAACTTACTTTATTGGCAAGTTAGTTGCGAAGCATTTCATAATCCCAAAGGTTGGGATTGGTGGTTTAAAAGAACCGGTTATAGTGGTGATTATTCTTTTATATATTTTGAATGAGATTTTTAGATAAAAAATCTTTTCAAATAATCACTTTGGATTTATTTTAATTTTGTTAATTCATGGATAATCAAAAAGTATTTAATGCATTCAAGAATGCATTAATGATTAGGTCAGCAGAGGAAGTTATTTCTGAAAATTATCATAAAGGTAATATGAGATGTCCTACTCATTTAAGTATTGGTCAAGAAATGGTTCCATCTATATTAAGTTGTTTTAGTAACGAAAATGATTTAGCAGTAAGTACACATAGATCTCATGCACATTATTTGGGTAAAGGAGGAAAATTAATTAAATTATTCGATGAATTGCACGGTTTGAAAACTGGATGCTCGGGAGGGAAAGGTGGTTCCATGCATCTTACTGATGAGTCTGCAGGATTTATCGCATCTACAGCAATAGTAGGTAATACTATTCCTATCGGAGTAGGTTTAGCTGAAGCTCAAAAGTTATCATCTGATAATTTCGTTACATATATTTTTTTAGGTGATGGTGCAACAGAGGAGGGAGTATTTTATGAGTCATTAAACTATGCATCTGTAAGAAATTTGCCTTGTATTTTTATTATTGAAAATAATGAATATTCTGTTTATACTCCTTTAAAAGATAGGCAGGGTTTTTTATCTTTAAAGAAAAAATGTGAAGCTTTTAATTTGAATTACATTAAAGTAGAAAATCATGATTTTTTATTTCTTTATGAAAAATGGGATGAAGTCTTAAATGCATGTCGAGATAATAAAGGACCATCTGTTATCGAAGTTCTTACTCACAGATATTTAGAACATTGTGGCCCTAATAATGATGATAATTTAAGTTATCGTTCAAAAAAATTTTTAGATTATTGGGAGGCAATTGATATTATTAAACTTTATGAAAATTATCTTCTTAAAGATAATAAATATTCTTTTGATATTGAAAGTGTAAAATTTACTATAAAAGAACACTGTGCGCAACTATTTAAAGAATCTGAGCTTAGACATATTAATTTGAGAAAATGAATAAAAAAATAATTACATTTACTGATGCTATTAATTTAGCTTTACATGATGTGATGAGTAACAATAATAAATCAGTATGCATAGGACTTGGGATTAATGACCCTAAAAGAATATTTGGAACGACCAAAGGTCTTTTAGAAAAATATGGAGAACGAAGAGTTATAGAGCCACCTACTTCTGAAAATGCATTAACAGGAATAGCTTTTGGCATGTCTTTGCAGGGATATTCTGTTTGTTTGACTCATCAAAGATTTGACTTTGCACTGCTATCTTTTGATCAAATAATTAATAGTATTGCTAAGTGGTCATTTATGTTTGATAAGGATTTTAATTCATCAATACTCATTCGATTAATTATTGGAAGGGGTTGGGGCCAAGGTCCAACTCATTCTCAAAGTTTTCATTCATTTTTATCTTCTATTCCAGGTATTAATGTGTTTTATCCAGTATCCCCAATTAGTGCATATGAAACTGTAAAGTACTCGATGACATCTGGAATCCCAGCCTTCATGATTGAGCATAGATGGTTACATCAAAATGAAGATTACTATAATAATTTATTTAAAAGTAAGAAAATTTCTTACAGTAATTTAAGTGCATTAAAAGTCTTAAATAAGGGTGATCATCTGACAATATTTACTTATGGATATATGGTTTCAGAAGCATTAAAGGCTGTTAATTTCTGTAAAAAATTTAGTATAAATATCGATCTTATAATAATTGAATCCCTTAATAATCTTGATTTAGAGATTCTTTTGAACAGTATTTCTAAAACAGGAAAGATTATTTTAATTGAACCTTTTTATTTAAATTGTTCTATTACAACAGATATATGCACAACTATATTTAAAAAGGTAATTGAAATGAATTTACATATTAAGGCCATTAAAACAATTTCATTGCCGTTTGAAAATGAGAGTAGCTCTTATTTTGATACAAAAAAAAGATATAGTAATTGGATAGATATTATTAAGGAGATTTCAATTATTTTAGACAAGGAAATTCCATTAGAATATACAAATGAGTCTAATCATGATGTCCCAGGTGATTGGTTCAAAGGACCATTTTAATGAAATTTAAAGCAGCTATATTAGTGGAATGTAAAAAGCCACTATTGATTGATGAGATTTCTCTGAATCCATTAAAAGAAGGTCAAGTTTTAATAAAGATTCTTAAAACAGGTATTTGTAGAAGTCAGATTTTTGAAATAGATGGCGAAAGAGGTGAAGATAAATGGCTACCTCATTTGCTTGGACATGAAGCTATTGGATTAGTTATAGATATTGGTAAATCAGTGAAAAAAATAAAAGTGGGAGATCAAGTAATTGCTAGCTGGATAAGATCTAAAGGTATTTCAGCTGAACCAGCTAAATATCTTTTAAATAATAAGATAATTAATGGTGGACAAATTACTACGTTTAGTGAATATAGTGTTTGTTCAGAAAATACACTGATACCTTTCAAAGAAAAATATTTTAATTTAATAGGACCATCTTTAGGATGTGCAATTCCCACTGGGTATGGAATTACTTTAAGTGAGGAGAAAATAAAAAATTCAAAATTTATAGGAATATCAGGTTTAGGAGGTATTGGAATTAGTGCACTTGTTGGGACTAAAAAAAATTCAAAATCAAAAATATTATCCATAGATATAAATGAAGAAAGATTAAAAGAGGCCTTATGTATTGGTTCGGATTTTATTGCAAATCCCAAAAAGTTAGATTTAAAAGAGTTTGTTTATGATATAACTAATGGAAATATGTTAGACATTTTAATAGAGTGTTCAGGTTCGATAATAAGCTTAAATAATTCATTAAAACTTATAAATAATTCTGGTTTAGTTAAATTTGCTTCGCACCCAAAGTCTGGCGAACTACTGACAATAGATCCTTTTGAATTAATTAAAGGGAAAAGAATAGAAGGATCTTGGGGAGGATCTATTAAACCTGATAATGATTTAAATAAAATTGCCAATGACATAAAGAATAATAAATTATTCATAAATATAATGAATCAAGATATTTATAAAATCGAAGAAATCAATAAAGCAATTTTAGATATGAAAGAAGGGAGAGTCTTAAGACCAATTTTAAAATTCTAATAATTTAAGTCTCTGTAATTTTTTATGTATTAAAAAATTAAATATTGAATTTTAAAATTAAAATATATTTAAAATAATTGATTTTTAGTCAATAATATAAAGAGATTTAAAAAAATAATAATTTTGAAATTAGAAAGTATTTATATTTCTAGTAATAGATTTTCAAAATCAGTTAACATATATTCTAATTTAAATCTTGATAAATTATTAAAACTCTTATTTTTTTTATTTAAATAAAATTCCTCATCATTTATAAGTTTATTAATAGCTTTACTTATTTCAATTGAATTTTTTATTTTACAAGTTATTGCTACATCATCTGGTGCTAGGAAATTAACACCATTATCTAGAAATGTATTTATTATTGGAAGATAATTTGCCATCGCTTCAAATTGTACTAAACCATATGCCTCTGAATTAGAAATTGATGGGAATAAAAAAATGTCAGCTTCAGAAAGTAATTTATTTTTTTCCTTATCATTAATTTTCTCCATTAAAAATACTCTATCTTCTAATTTGTAAGAATAAATAAGATCTTGAAGATTTTTTTTAAGAGGTCCATTTCCTATAATTTTATAATTAACATTTTTATTGGTTTCTGAAATCGCTTTAATAGCAAATTCATAGCCTTTATATTTGACTAATCTTCCAATGCTTATTAAGTTAATAGATTTTTTATTCTTTAAACTATATTCGAATTTATTTTTATGATTTTTATTTAAATTGATATTTATACAACATGGAATTAATTTAACTTTGCTTCTTAAAAATTTAATATTTTTTATAAAAGAATTTTTTAAATGCATTTTTGTAAAAAAAATTATTTTTGAAGATAAGCAAAATAATATAAAATCAATAACTATCAGAATTGGCGAAAATAATAAGTAGCTTGAATAAATATCAGCATGCCAAGTAATAATTAATTTAATGTTTGGATTTTTGATTTTTGTTAATATTGAACATATTGAAGAAAAAGGATCTGGATGTTGTAAGTGGATAACATTGAATTTTTTTGAATTTTCTAATATCGCAAAAAAATAACTTATAGATATAGCCAATGTTCCAAAAATAATTTCAGATGGGTAAATAATCTCCTGAATATTTTGTATAATTCTTTTTTCCTTTCTTCTAAGCTTTTTACTTAAATCGTAACTATAGCTGATTACTTCAAATTTATTATTTCCATAAAGATTTAGACAGTAGGTTGGAATCCCACCTTTGAAATCTAAGGGGGCTCTTGATAAGCAAAGTATTTTCATTCTTATTATCTTACTTCATGAATTTTATTATATTTTTCTGAATATTATTAAGTAAAATTTAAATATCTTTTGAATTATTTATTATTTTTATTGAATTCTTCTCCCAATTTTTCCTAGTGGCATCAATAAAATATTTTATATTTGCATTAATTGCTGCTTCATAATCAATTCTATTATCTCCAATCATTATAGATTTACTTAGATTTATTGAATAATCTTTAGCTGCTTCAAAAAACATTCCTGGATTAGGTTTCCTTAAATAGGAATTCGCTAAATATTTACCTTTCCCTTTTGTTGGATGATAAGGACAAAAATAAATATGAGTTACTTCGATTTCATTATCTCTAAATTTAGAAAGCATATATTCATTTAGTAATTTAAAGTCTCTCTCTGAAAATAAATTTTGACCAATGCCAGACTGATTTGTAATGATTATAATCTTAAAATTTTTTTTTAATGCTGACTTACAAATATTAAAAATTTCCGGCCTAAATTTGAAATCTTCTTTTCTATAAACATATCCATAATCAAAATTTATTACTCCATCTCTATCAAGGAAAAGCGCCTTATTATTCAATTTTTTTTTAAGATAATTTAACAACTATATTCTAACCTTTTAAATATTAGTAAATTCTTTTAAATATATAAATTTTATATATTTAATTTTAAATTAAATAAATTTATAAAAAATCATAAAAATCAATAAAAGAATTTTTTTGAGAAAAAATTTTTTTTATATTTAAATTTTTTAAAATAAGTATTACTTAGTCTATAATTAAATATATTTAAAGATATATTTTCTTATAATGCAAAATAGAGTAACTTATTTATAGATTTAATTCATAATGCAAAATAAAAAAATTCGTAGATCTAAATACTTAAAAGATTCAATATTATTTAGAGTACTTTCAATATTAAGCAAAAGAAGAAAAAAACAATTAATTCTTTTAATGATATTGATTGTAATTAATGGTTCTTTCGAATCATTTGCTGTTATTTCTTTATTACCTTTTTTATCAATATTAACTAATCCTGAGTCAATATTTTCTATCGAAATATTTAAAAAATCATTTTTATTTTTAGGAATAAATTCAAGTGAAAATATAATTTTACCAATTACATTATTTTTTACTTTGCTTGTTTGTATATCATATATCTTAAAGTTAGTAACTATTTGGTCTCTGAATAGATTTGTTGCTTTAGTTGATATCGATTTTAGTACTTCATTATTTAAAAAAAATCTCAACCAGTCTTATGCAGATTATATCAAACAAAATTCTTCTGAAATTATAGGATTGGTTCTTGATCAAAGTGGAGCAGCAGCTTCTGCCATAAAGCAACTTCTTAGCATAGTTGTTTCTATTTTTATGACTTTATCTATTTTATTTTCTCTAATAATTATTAATTTGAAAATAGTTATACTGGCTTCGTTCTTTTTTATTATTTATTATCTTTTCATATTATTAAAAAGTAAAAGTAAATTTGAGAAAGGCAGTTCGTTGGTCTCATCTTTAGAGAATAGAAGAATACAAGTTATACAAGAATCATTTGGTGGATTTAGAGATGTAATTATTAATCGTTCACAAGATTTAAATTTTCGAATCTTCAAAGAATATCAAAGTAAATTAAAGTTTGCATATTCAAATGTGGAAATGTTTGTTTTATTGCCTAGATATTCAATAGAAGCTTTAATAGTAGTAATTGGAGCATGGCTAGGATTTATATTTACTTCTAGCAATCAAAATAATATAAATTTTATACCTCTTTTAGGAACTTATGCTTTTGGAATTTTAAAATTATTGCCAAATGTTCAAATGGTCTATACCAGTTGGGCAAGGTATAAATTTAAATTTGAGAGTTTAAAGAAATTCATAATTGCATATGACAAAACAATATATGAGGTTATTAATAAACCTATTAAGTCGAAAATAATATTCAAAGATACTATTGGGTTTAAGGATGTTTGTTTTAGATATGAATCTGATAATAATTTGCCAAATATTTTTTCTGATACAAGTTTTGTTATAAAAAAAGGAGATCATATAGGAATAATTGGTAAAACTGGAAGTGGCAAAAGCACATTATTAGATTTATTAATGGGTTTGATAGTTCCTACCAGCGGAGAAATTTTGATTGATAATAAGAGTCTTCATAATTCAAAATATAATAAAGTTTTTGCATGGAGGAATTTAATTTCTCATGTACCTCAAAATATTTTCTTAATGGAAGGAAGTATATTGCAAAACATTGCTTTTGGTATTCCAATAAATAGTGTTAACATAAATGATATTAAGCATGCTGCAGATCTTGCAAAAATATTAGATTTTATTGAAGATTCTAGAAATGGTTTTAATACTATTATTGGTGAAAGAGGTATTAATTTAAGTGGTGGTCAACGTCAAAGGATCGCAATTGCAAGAGCTATATATAGAAATAAACCAATTCTTATACTGGATGAAGCAACTAGTGCATTAGACCATAATACTGAAAAAAGTATAATTAATTCTCTAAAAAATCTTTCGGAAAAATTAACTATTATTTCTGTTTCTCATAGAGCTCAAGCTTTAGAAGATTGTAATCATATAATTAAAGTTTCTAAAAATAATATTGAATATATTAGTTAATAAATAAATTTAATATTTTTATTTTTGGTATTTTTTTTTCTCTCTTAATAGGATTTTCAATTTTTATATGTTCGAGTAAAGTGTATGTTATATTTAAAAAAATTGTTAATTTATTTTGGATAATATAGCCAATATATTTAGAGATAAAAAGGTAATAATTACTGGTCATACAGGATTTAAAGGCTCTTGGTTATCTCTATGGCTTTCTCTTTTGGGATCAAAATTATATGGCATCTCAAAGGATATTCCTACAGACCCATCAAATTATAAGTCTTCAATGATAGAAGATTTAGTTGAGGATATTAGAATGGATATAACAGAATTTACTAAATTAGAGAAATGTATAGAAGAAATACAGCCTGATTTTATTTTTCATTTAGCAGCTCAACCAATAGTAGGACATTCTATTATGCATCCATTAGAAACTTGGAGAACCAATACTATTGGAACTATAAATTTATTAGAGGGAATAAGAAAAAAATTAAAAAAATGTATTGCTGTATTTATAACAAGTGATAAAGTTTATGATAATCAAGAATGGTGTTGGGGATATAGAGAGAATGATAAATTAGGTGGATCAGATCCTTATAGTGCTTCAAAAGCAGGCGCAGAATTATCTATCTCATCTTACTATAGAACCTTTTTTAAAGAAAATTCAGATATTAGGATATGCTCAGTTAGAGCTGGTAATGTAATTGGGGGAGGTGATTGGGCAAATAATAGAATTATCCCTGATTGCATAAAGTCATGGTTTAAAAATCAATCAGTAATTTTAAGGAATCCTTACTCAACAAGACCATGGCAGCATGTATTAGAACCTTTATCTGGATATTTAACTGTTGCCTCGATGTTAAAAGATAATATTAACTTAAATGGAGAAACGTATAATTTTGGACCATATTCTGAACAAAATAAAACTGTAAAAGATTTAGTTGAATCTTTATCAAAATATTTTCCTTATGGTAATTATTCAATTGATAAGAATTATATTAAAAATGACTCAGAATCTAAACTACTTAAATTAAATTGCGATAAATCTCAAAATGATCTTAAATGGGTGCCTACTTTAGATCTCGATATGACTCTTAAATTTACATCTGATTGGTATAAAGAATATCAATTATCTCCTAAATCAACTAGGAAAATATCAAAGGATCAAATTATACATTTTTCTAAGATTAATAAAAATTACTTATTCAATTCTTGATTATATGGAAAAAAATATAGAACTAAATAATTTAAAAATAATTGAAACTTTCGGCGGTGATGTAAGACATTTCCTTAAATCAGATGATAACTCATATAATGGATTTGGAGAAATATATTTTTCCTTTATTAATAAAGGTAGTATTAAAGGGTGGAAGTTACATACTAAAATGACAATGAATTTAGTCGTTCCTATTGGTGAAGTTGGATTCGTTTTCTTTGAAGATTCAACTTCATCTTTCAAAGTATATAAAATAGGAGAGAATAATTATAATAGATTAACAGTTCCTCCAAATATTTGGTTTGGATTTAAAGGAATAGGTTTATCAAGGAATTTGGTTGTTAATTTATCTGATATAATTCATGATCCAAATGAATCAAAAAAGTTAAATCTAGAAAAATTGAATTTTAATTGGAATACTTTATGAAAGTTGTTATTTTAGCTGGAGGCTTTGGTACAAGAATCTCAGAATATACAGATTTAATTCCCAAGCCAATGATAAGAATTAATGATGAACCAATTATTACTCATATCATGTCTATTTATTCTAAATATGGTTTTAAAGAATTTATAATTGCTCTTGGTTATAAATCAGAGGTTATAAAGGATTATTTTCTTAATTATAAAAATTTTAATTCAGATCTAGAAATTAATTTAAAAGAGGGTGAAACCAAGTTTCTAAAGACATCAGATAATGACTGGAAAGTTACTCTTGTTGATACTGGTAAATCATCTATGACAGGTGGGCGAATACTAAGACTTAAAAAATATTTAAATAACCAGAGATTTATGCTGACTTATGGAGATGGAGTTTCTGATGTTAATATATCAGAATTAATTAAGTTTCATAAAAAGAAAGGCAAGATTGCTACTATTACTGCTGTTAGACCAGTTGCTAGATTTGGCGAACTTCAAATTAAGGAAGAAAATGTTATAAACTTCTCAGAAAAGCCTCAGACTCAAAAAGGTTGGATTAATGGTGGTTTTTTTGTTTTCGAACCAGAAATTTTTAAATACTTAAAGGATGACTCTACCGTTCTAGAAAAGGAACCTTTGGTTAAATTATCTTATGAAAATAAATTAGCGGCTTTTCAACATGATGGCTTTTGGCATTGTATGGATACTAAAAGAGATAAAGATATTTTGGATAAGTTTTGTAGTAATGGAACCCCTCCATGGAAATAATGTTTTGAATTAAAACATTAAATATCAAATTTTTACTAGATTTTATTGAACTTTATGTATTTACATTTTATTATTAATAAAACCCTTATGTTTTGATGTTTTTATTATTAATGCCATAAATAGTAAACCCCTTACAAAAATATCAATTCAAAAATAAAATGATTTCTCATGATCTTATAATTACCACCTTTAATAGTTACAGTTATTTAGATAATCTATATTTATTAATTTCAAAAAATATAAATAACTATTCAAGAATTTTTATAATTGATGATTGTTCCAATGAAAAATTTTTTAAATTATTAAAATATAAATTTAAAAATTTAAGTATAAATATTTTTAGGAATGAGAAAAATTTAGGTCCTAGTTCTTCAAGAAATATTGGAATAAATTTATCTAATGCTGACTATATTTCTTTTCATGATCCTGATGATATCGTTCATGATAAAAGATTTTATATTATAAATTATTTCTTAAAAAAGTTTAAACCTAATATAATTTTTCATGATTTTTCAGAAAAAAATTTAAAGAATGAAATCACAGGAAATTTGAAATATAAATTTCATAATGGATATGTTTATTTATTTAAATCACTATACGTTACGCCTGCCTTTACTTGTAGAAGAGATTTTTTAATAGCTGTAGGAGGTTATAAAGAAAATTTAAGATATGCGGAGGATTTAGATCTCTACATAAGATTAAGAGAAAAAAGTAAATTCTTGTTTGTTAACCACAAATTAGTTAAAATTTCCAGTAAAGAAGAAAGATTGTCAAACTTAAATCACTTATCAAGCAATATTAAGTTAATGCGAAGTTCTATAAATACAATTCTATTGGATAAAATATTCCCTCTACATATTTTTTCTATTGTATTTGTTTTTGCATTATTAATAAATAATTTAAAATCTTTTATTAAATAAGTAATTTATATGAATTTTATTTTATTTTTTTATTATATTTTTCTTTCACAATTTCCTTCTCTTATTAAGATTGGTTCCTCATATATAGGCTTACAAATTTTTATTTTACCTCTCTTGTATCTCAATGTATTAAAAATAAGGCAATTTATATCTTATCTTATTCCTATATTATCTTTATCTATTTTAATAGGATTAATAAATTATTCCCAGTTTAATATTTCAGAAATTATATTACGCTTTGTAGGACTTTTTACCTTAATATCTTCTATTCTGTTACCAATAGAATTTTACAATAAAGCGAATACTTTTAAGATTTTCAAGCATAGATTTGTCAAGAAAATACTTCTCTTTTCTTTGCCCAATCTTATATTTTGTTTTGGTGAGTTTGTTTGGAAATTAACAAGAATTAATGGTATGAATCTCTACATAATACGTAATATTATTATTGAGATGAAAAATCAAATTTTTGTTAGAGGTAGAAGTCAACAAGTAGTTGGTACAATTACTGGTATATTTCCAGAGCATGGCCTTTTTGCTCCATTCCTCTTATTTATGCTTGGGATTTCATTCCTATTTATTAATAAAATAAAAATGAAATATTCTTTTTTAATATCATTTACATGGATAAGTGTTGCTCTTTTGCATTCTTCAGGATTATTTATAGCCTCTTTATTTCTTACTTTTCTAATATATTTAATAATATTTTTTACTTCATTAATATCAAAATTAACTTTTTCTAAAAATTCTCTTAAGTATTTTATTCTATTTATTTCAATAATATGTGGATTAATTTTTATTGGTCAATATACTCATCCTTTCCTTTTTAAAAGATTTTCTGATATTTTAGAAACTTTTAATTTAAATTTGATTGCACAATTTGATAAGTCGCTTGGATATAAATTATTACCCTATTTCGCATTTTTTAAATCCTCTTTTACTGATTTAATGGTTGGCTCAGGATTGGGAACTTACAGTCAATATGTGATTGAAAGAGTGGATTATTTGCCATCTTTCTTACTCAATAATGAATATTTTTTATCAAATTTTTATGAGAATAGATTTGCATTAAACTCAACTATTATTTGTAGCATTATAGAGTATGGCTTAATATTATGGTTATTAATATTTTTTATTCTTCAAAGATTTATTAAATTATTCAAGCCAATAAAATTATTTATAAATTATGGAAATATTTTAAATGGCGGTTTTAAGTTAAACGAAATTTTATCAATCATATTTTTAATGGCATCTTTTTTATCAATATTTGGAGCTGTTCCTCTTACTTTCCCTTTCCCTTATTTAAGCCTATCATTAATATTAATTTTATTCGATGCAAAAGAAAAAGGGTTTGATATAAGCTAGTTAAATAAAAATGTAAAGAGAATGAATCATATCCAAATATCAATTCTACTTTTTTTTATATCATTAATAATTTCATATTTTTTCTTAATTAAAATCTTACCTTTTTTAACTCTAGATATTCCAAATTCTAGAAGTATTCATAATACACCTATTTATAGAGGCGGAGGAGTTGTCTTTATATTAATTGCATTCTTAACAATTCCTTTTACAAAATTCTATTCTTTATTTATTTTGGTCCCTTTAATACTAATAAGTTATTTAGATGATCTATTCTCTTTGAGCAAAAAGGTTAGATATTTAATCCAATTTGGAACAGTTCTATTTTTAATTATTAATAATCTTAATTTACCAATAACTTCCTATCCACTTTATTTTTTATTGTTGATTATTGGTACAGCAATGATAAATTTCACAAATTTCATTGATGGCATAGATGGACTCTTAGCATCAAATATATTAATTATTTTTTTTAATATTTCATTAATAACACAAAATTATAATTTATTTCCACTTATGGGAGGGATATTAGGATTTTTATATCTTAATAAAAATCCTGCAAAAGTTTTTATGGGAGATGTTGGAAGTACTTATTTAGGAGCGGTTTTATTTATAGAAATAATAAAATTATCCGATTTTAAATTAGCTTTTTTTTCAATTTCAGTGGCTTTCCCAATTCTCTTGGATGCATTTATATGTGTACTACTAAGATTAAAAAATAGAGAAAACATTTTTCTTCCACATAAAAAACATTTATATCAAAGATTAGTTAAATCTGGATATAGTCACAATCAAGTTACATTTATTTATTCTTTTAGTGCTTTATTGATATTCTTATCTTGTCGTTTAAATAATATATATCTCGTTCTAATGATTCTTACATTGGTTCTTATTTCAGGTTTATTTCTTAATAAATTTTCTGCAGCCTCATTTGAATAATATGATAAATAAATTTGTAGATATTTTATTTTCTAAAAGTCCAAATTATATTAGAAGATTTATTTTAATTCTTGTAGATATTTCTCTTATAAGCATAACTTATAACATAGGATTGATAATTTATAATGTAAGTTTTAATTCGAAATTTTATTTATCTTTATTAATTTTATCTATTTTAATTTATATTTTAACTGGGCAGTATAGATCAATAACAAGATATTTAGATAATAAATCTCTAATATTATTATCATTAAGAACATTTTTTGTACTATTATTTTTAGGATTTATAAGTGAAATAAAAGATTATTCTATTTTAATATTTCTATGGATATTTATTAGCTTATCACTAATCTTTATAAGGTTAGCTTTTAAAGATTTATTTTTTTATTTTAAAAGTTTTAATTACAAGTATACAAAAGTTGCAATTTATGGAGCAGGCGAGGCTGGGAATCAGTTATTGGCTTCATTGAAGTTAGATAGAAGATTCAAGGTTATTTATTTCTTTGATGATTCAGAAATCTTACAAAATAGATTTATTAATGGAATTCCTATTAAAGATCCAAAGAAAATAAAGAATTATATTAATGATTTTCAACAATTACTTATAGCTATTCCTTCATTAAATTCTAATAAATTAAGAATTCTTTTAAATGAATTACCTTATTTAAAAATGCCTGTTTTAAAAATTCCCTCTATTGAGGAGATCTCTTCTGGTAAGACTTTAGTAAATGCTTTAAAACCAATATCTCTAGAAAATATATTAGGAAGAGATCCAGTAAAACC